>Ga0299912_10001022_pt1 | contig 22611 bp, 24 predicted proteins | sample RVTome_2_FD_207667 | JGI IMG/M metagenome (GOLD analysis project Ga0299912, IMG submission 207667) | Soil microbial communities from uranium-contaminated site in the Upper Colorado River Basin, Wyoming, United States - RVT95D214 (version 2) ... | reverse complement strand
TGCCCCGGGGTGTGAGCAGATAGACATAGCCCATCTTGTTCGGATTGCGGCGGAAGTTGGCCATCTTCACCCAGCCCCGACCCATCAGGGCGCGCAGGCAGTAGTTGGCTTTGCCCAGGCTGACACCGAGCCTTGCAGCCAACTCGCGCTGGGTAACATCCGGGTTCTCCTCCAGCACCTTCAGCAGCTTGTAATGAATCTCGTCTTCCACACACGTCATGTTCAACAAATGAACGCGGATTATACGGGATTAATCAGCCTCTCGATCTGCGTTGAACAGGGCCAGCGTGATTTCCGGAGTAGGTCATGTTGGTTTGTATCTGGGATTGCATTTATTCAACCCGGATTATCCATTGATAATCGGCCTGCTTGCGCGCGCGATTTTCGGGCGTATCAATTTCAAGACCGACATATTCGCTGGCCGGAAACAAACTCTGGCAAGGTTTGCGGCCACAGCCCACGTCCAGTAGGCGGCCTTCCAGCTGGGGCGCCATCGCGGAAATTGCCTGATACAAGCCGCGGCGCGCATGGTAAAACGGGTTCACCATCAGCCCCATCAAGCTTGGCTTGTATTGTTGCGCCAGAACATAACGCTTGAGAGCTTGCCTCATGCTTTGCGCAGGATCATGCCGCTGAAAGTAAATTCCAGGCGATGTGCGATCGCATTGCCTTGCTGCCGTCAAATTGCGCAATCACACACGCTGGAAAGCAACGCCAATCCAGTTCGTCAGTAACTATCATATCCTTGCTTTCCTTTTAACCGACGCAAAATTCCTCGTATGACATACCACACTGCTCCACTAGCGACTAATTGGCCTAATCGATATGCACGGTATAGATTGGCTTCCCATGACGGCACTTCTGGTCCATAGCGAAGCCGTACCATGGCATGCTCTAAACATGCTTTTTCAGGCCACTTGCTTAGCTTCGCTTCACCGTGAAGACGTAATGCACCCCAGAATCTATTTACATGAATCCCCTCGTAATGCTTCGTCAGGCGCAAGAACCATTCGTAATCAAAAGAAAAATGCAAATCTTCATCCATCCAGCCAATCTCTTGATGTACTTCTCTGCGCCAAAAACAGGCTTGATTAGCCAATAACATCCCTTCAACAAGCATCGCTTTGTGGCAAGGCCAAACATATCGAATGTCTCGCAAGATTCGATCATTCGTATCGATCAACATCATGTTGCCCACAATTAGCTTTGCACCGGGATTTTTGTTCGTCACCTGTGCCAGCCTGGAAAAGACACCCGGGTAATAGATATCATCAGAATTTTGCCAAGCCACCCAGTCCCCCGTGGCACGATGCAAACCTTTGTTAATCGCATGAGATTGACCCTTATCGGATTCGCTCACCCAATAAGCCAACTGGGACTGATACTTCCGGATAATATCGACACTGCCATCAGTCGAACCACCATCAATAATGATGTATTCCAAATTGGGGTATCCCTGATCGAGGACGGATTTAATGGTCCGTTCCAGGAATTCTGCTTGGTTGAAACTCGGCGTCACAACCGATATTTTCGGAAGTTCACCCGACATTTCCGCCCCCAACTCCATGATTCCAGACAGGATTCGACTGCATGCCTGCTGCCACGCCCGCCAAGAGATAAAAACCGGCATCCGTGAAATAATTGCCGGAAATCTGGCATGCCACGAAATACAGCGTGAACCAAGCCAAGGTCAGTTGCGCAGCCAGAATAGAGTGTGCCACCTTAACTTCAACCGCTTTCCGAAAAAAACTAACGAAAGCAGCTAGTATTAACCCCACGAACAACCCCCCCCCAATAACTCCGAGCTCGGCAAAAGCCTGCAGTATCGAACTGTGCGGGTACCCCAGCACACCTGTGCAGGAATGTCGTCCGAAAGACGCCGCACCGACACCCCACCATGGCCGATCCATGAACATCGCAACGGCTTCCCGATACAGTACCCATCGGATGGCTACAGAGTTGACCCCTTTTTCAAACGGCTGGCAACTGGCGGTACCCAATATTGGGCCGTCCTGTTGTGGACTTATCTTTTCCGATTCCGCCAAAAATGTAGGGTTTGGCTTAGTTATCAGGCGCTGGTAAAGCGATGTCTGAGACTGGGGAAGAAACTGAAATGAGAGGGCCAATAGGCCAGTGAGGTAGAGAATAAGCATGAGCCGATTCAGCAGCGAACACTGGCGCAAAATCAAAGTCAAGCAGAAAATGCCGAGCAATCCGGACAATATGGCGCCGCGTGCCGCCACCCATACCAACGCCACCGAAATTAAACTCATAGCGGCAAGGTTGGCCGCTCGTCGCAACAAAGGTTGGGATGAGTTGGCATTCCCAGTGAGGGAGCGAAAATAAAACACGATGAGCGATCCTGCCAGTAGCGCACCTATCAGCAGCGGCGCGTAATCATGGCCGAAAGATGGCCATCGACTATACATTTTGTACGCCGCCGCATTTTGCCAATAGTCGATAACAAGCAGTATCAACATCACCAGTCCAGCCGAAGCGACGATACCAGACAACAGTTGGACATCTCGTGGCCGCATCAGGCGCCCGCACACATAAGGCACAATCGCCATGAATGGCAGATACCGTCCGTACTTCTGTGCCTCAGGGCTGAATACGCCTTGTATCGCCAGGGACACCAGCACCAGCAGGATAAACGCCCAAAATAGTGCGTCGATCATCCCAAATCGGATCCACAACCGGCGCTGGTGCCAGGCAAGCAACCCCACCCAAACGAAAAGCACACCATAAAGCGTGATTGTTGCAGACTGTTGCCAACGCAATCCCGCAAATTGGGAGAACGCTAGGCAAAACACCATGCCGAACAAGAGTGCTGCGGCGGGTAGCGCGGGGCTGAGGAGGTACGATCGCATCTGACTTATGCTTGCATGCATGAAACCGCCTTATTCGCGCGATAACGCGAAAGCGAAATTTGTTGAGACGGGATGGCGCCAAAAGCTTCACAACAAGCCAGCGTACGACTTGGCAAATTAGTTCCTGAAAAAAGTCGCATCAATTTGGAGTAGTCTGCCATCGCGCGAATCTGTGAAGCCACGCTGAATTGACCAGAGTGCGAAACCGTCGTTTTCCAAGCGACGGATGATGTCCATCCAGAGTCGTTGTGACTCATACAGTGGAACAAGCGAAAGTTCGCAGAGTATGCCCTGCACGAGTGGCAGAGTTTCTCTGGCGCCGTCGAGCACCTGCCATTCGAATCCTTGGGTATCAATCTTTAGGAACGGCCTATGGGCATTTTCAAGATACTTTGGCGCAACGGAATCAAGCTTGAAAATCGGCACCGGCTCCGATCCGACATACGCCGAGCCCTCAGCAGCCGAAGAATGTGACTCCATCATAGGGAGCACTGAGGACGATACCGAGTTCCCCGCGATATTAATCATGCACTCACCATCATGATCGCCAATGGCGCTGCGCAGATGAACCTGCCAACGCGCATCATGGCTCGCCGCATCTTCCAGTGTCTGCCAAGCGAATGAAAGGGGCTCAAAACTAACAATCTCCCCTTGGTACCCGGCTGACCTCAACCCGGATGCGAATTGCCCGACATTCGCCCCCACATCCAAAACCAGGTCCACTCCGAACTGATTGAGCGCTCTTGATAGTTGGCGGGAGTTTGAGCGATGAAGGTCAAAACCTACAGCATTGAAAAGCTGTCTCACCGAATTTTTAATAAAATTCACTTGCCGCCTCGATTCTGATTAACTTATAAACCGGTTAGTTGCGCGACGTTTGATTATCTAAGATTAATTACGCGCTTAAGTAAGCGAAGAATTTTTAATTTGCTTCGGCGCCTCATGGCCTAAGTCCCATCCGCTCCAGCAAGGTGCCAACGATTGGCTCCCGTACCATGATTGCAACAACACCAAGCAACACCCCCAATAAACCGATAAAGCTATCCTCCCCCGTTATACCCAACAAAATTGCCGCCGCGAATAGTAACCCTGTCAGCACATAACGTACCTCGCGCCCCCTCAGCGTATCTCTAAGCCCAACAAACGTGCCTGAGTTATCCCTGCACCGAACATAAATTGCCACCACGTTATAAATGGTTGCCGATAGCAGCCCGAAAGCAGCGCCTATCAGCCCGATGTAAGGTATGAGCATGAGTGAAACGACAACATTAGTGACCGCAAGAATGGCCTGGCATCGGAATATAAAATGGAGATCACCGCGGCCGATCAGGCTGATGTAAAGCGGCGTGATATAGATCATTCCCAAGTTTGACACCGTGGCAATCGCAAAGAAGACCATGAGTGGCGCAGCATCGATTTCCATCCAATGATGGGCGGCCCAGGATAGAAAGAACGCACCGAGGGTGTGTAGGACCAACACGGGCACTCCGACCAAGGCAATCACTCGGGAAAAAGTCCGCCCTACGGCCTCCTCGTCCTGGCTCCCAAGGTGGAGAAACACTCGCATCGCTGCACTGAACAGATACTGGATACCCCAGATGACTTTCATCGCCAAATCGTACAAAGTGACTGCGTGGGCTCCGACAAAATGGTTCAGTAATAGCTTGTTCAGCGGCTCAAGAAACATGTTCATGAAGGAGGTAGCCTGAAGCAGGCTGCCCGATTTGAGCAGATGCACCAAGCCGCCCAGCCGGTTGCGTGATGGCCAGAATGGTAGCGATGACGGCATCACTTTGCGCCTGACGAACCAAAGCATGAACAGATCAGTCAATGAGCCGGCACAAAGCGCCACCACATAGCCCGAGGCAGTGATCGGAAGTTTTGTAAAGAGCGATAGGGAAAGCGCAGTCAATACAACAGTGGGGCCGATCAGTTGCCATTTCATGGCGAGGTCTAACCTCCCGGCGCTCTCTATGATCGCCGAGTGCAATGCGACAACAACCTGGGTAGCTGTGAGTATCCCCATCAGCAAAATGACCCTGCGAATTTCCATGGAAAATGCATCACCGAACGTGTCCAAGGAAAGGAGTCGAGGGGCCAATTCCGTCACCAGAAAAGTCACGATCACCAGCAACACAATCGATGCAACACTAAATATCGTCGCCGCCGCAAGCATGGCAGAACTGTCCACACTGGCATCGGTAGTACGCGCCGCCATCAGTTTCGCAACCAACACCGTGAAAACGCTTGAGTTCAACGACAGATAGAGTACGAACAGGGAGAGCAGAGTTGCCACGTGTCCGTAGTCCCCGACTCCCAGCAGGCGAATGGCGAGCAACGCATTAATCAGGCCCGTAGCGGCCCGAAAGGCGGCGGCGGCCCCACTCCAACTTGCGTTACGAAACAGCATTGCCATCAATACCTTGGGTTTGATCGTCAGTCAGACGCATTTTTGCCCCCTTGCCGTTCCCATACAGATTACGGCGTTACGCTGCGTCGCGCGATCCAGCCGCCGTTGAAAACGCGTCGATCACCGGCTGGATGAGGCTGCGCTTGAGCTTGAGTGCGGCCTGGTTGACGACCAGACGCGAGCTGATGTCGCTGATGTGTTCCACCGCGACGAGGCCATTGGCCTTGAGGGTGCCGCCGGTGGAGACGAGGTCGACGATGACGTCGGACAGGCCTACCAGCGGCGCCAGTTCCATCGAGCCGTAGAGCTTGATGAGGTCGATGTGCACGCCCTTGGACGCGAAGTGGTCGCGCGCGGCATTGACGTATTTGGTGGCGACGCGGATGCGCGCGCCCTGCTTCACCGTCCCCGCGTAGTCGTAGCCTTCGCGCACCGCCACCATCATGCGGCACTTGGCGATCTGCAGGTCGAGCGGCTGGTAGAGGCCGTTGCCGCCGTGTTCGTTCAGCACGTCCTTGCCGGCGATGCCGAGGTCGGCGGCACCGTATTGCACGTAGGTCGGGACGTCGCTGGCGCGCACGATGATGAGGCGGACGTCAGCACGGTTGGTGCCGATGATGAGCTTGCGCGAGGACTCGGGGTTTTCGGACGGGGTGATGCCCGCTGCCGCAAGCAGCGGCAGGGTTTCTTCAAAGATGCGGCCTTTGGAGAGGGCGAGAGTGATTCCGGTGTAGGTCATGTTGGTTTGTGTTAGAGATTGCAACTATTCATCCCATCATTGGATTGCGACCGCAAATCGCGGCGAGGACGCCGCTCCCACAAGAGCGCATGGCGATCCAGGGTTCTTCGATTCTGCTGGCGTTCTGGATTGCTTCGCGTTGCTCGCAATGACGAATGTTGCATCTGCATTTCTTCAGTGCACGCGCTTGATGCGCGCGCCGAGCTGGGTGAGCTTTTCCTCGATGCGCTCGTAGCCGCGGTCGAGGTGGTAGATGCGCTCGATGGTGGTTTCGCCCGCAGCCACCAGACCTGCCAGCACCAAGCAGGCGGAGGCGCGCAGGTCGGTGGCCATGACGATGGCGCCGTCCAGCCGCGGCACGCCGCGCACCAAAGCGGTGTGGCCGGAGACTTCGATGTTGGCGCCGAGGCGGCGCAGTTCCTGCACATGCATGAAGCGGTTTTCGAAAATGGTTTCGGTGACGCTGGCCGCGCCTTCGGCGATGCAGTTCATCGCCATGAACTGCGCCTGCATGTCGGTGGGAAACGCCGGGTGCGGCGCGGTGCGCACGTCCACCGATTTCAGCTTGCCGTCGGATTCGACTTCGATCCAGTCGTCGCCGGCGCTGACCTTGGCCCCGGCTTCGCGCAGCTTGCTCATCACCGCATCCAGCGTATCGGGCTGGGTGTGGGTGGCGCGCACGCGCCCGCCGGTCATGGCGGCGGCGACCAGGAAGGTGCCGGTCTCGATGCGGTCGGCCATCACTGAATAGTCGGCACCGTGGAGTTGATCGACGCCGTGAATGGTGATGACGTCGCTACCGGCACCTTCTATGTTCGCGCCCATCGCAATCAGGCAGCGCGCCAGGTCGACCACTTCAGGTTCGCGCGCGGCGTTTTCCAGCACGGTGGTGCCCTCGGCCAGCGCGGCGGCCATCATCAGGTTTTCGGTTCCGGTCACGGTGACGATGTCCATCACGATGCGCGCGCCCTGCAAGCGCTTGCAGCGTGCGTGGATGTAGCCGTGTTCGATATTGATGTCGGCGCCCATCGCCTGCAGGCCCTTGATGTGGATGTCGACCGGGCGTGAGCCGATGGCGCAGCCGCCGGGCAGGCTGACCCGCGCCTCGCCGAAGCGGGCCAGCGTCGGCCCCAGCACCAGGATCGCGGCGCGCATGGTCTTCACCATTTCGTAGGGCGCTTCCTTGTGCGGGATGGATTCGCCGCTGAGGGTGACGTGGTTCTGGTCGTCCAGGGTGACGCGCACGCCCATGTGGCCGAGCAGGGCCAGCATGGTGCTGATGTCCTTGAGGTGCGGAACGTTGCCGAGCTTCAGCGGCTCGGCGCTAAGCAGACCGGCGGTCAGGATCGGCAGCGCGGCGTTCTTGGCGCCGGAAATGCGCACCTCGCCGGCAAGCGGGTTGCCGCCGTGGATCAATAGCGCATCCATTCAGCGGGCCGCCCAGTCTTCGGGCGTGTAGGTTTTCATCGACAGCGCGTGGATCTCGGCGTGCATGCGGGTGCCCAGCGCGTCATACACCAGACGGTGCTGCTGGATCATGTTCTTGCCACTGAAGGCCGGGCTGACGATCACCGCCTGGAAATGCTGGCCGTCGCCGTCGAGTTCGATGTGGTCGCACGGCAGTTTCTCGGTGATCCAGCCTTTGATGTCGTCGGGGGTAACCATGCTTGTCTTGCCTCGCTTGTTTATATCAGTTCAGCATCTCTAAAAATTAACATTTTGTCATTCCGGCGGAAGCCGGAATCCAGCGTTTTTATAGAACTGGACACCGGCTTTCGCCGGTGTGACGAATATTTAGAGGCGCTCTCTAATGCCTGAGTTTGTAGCCGCGCTTCAGCAGCGCCAGGGTGAGCGCGGATATTGCCACAAAGCAGGCACCGGCGACCAGCAGGCCTAGCCAGGGGTCGGTGTCGGACTGGCCGACAAACGCATAGCGAAAACCGTCGATCAGGTAGAACACCGGGTTGACGTGCGAAGTGGCCTGCCAGAAGGCGGGCAGCGAATGGATCGAATAGAACACGCCGGACAGGAAGGTGAGCGGCAGGATGAGGAAGTTCTGGAAAGCCGCCAGCTGGTCGTACTTTTCCGCCCAGATGCCCGCCACAATGCCGACCGCGCCCATGATGGCGCAAGCCAGCAGCGCATACGCCAGCAGCCAGCCCAGGTGCGGCATCTGCCATGGGGCGAACCACAGCGTCACCGCCCACACGCCGAGTCCGACGACCAAGCCGCGGATTACCGCCGCGCCCAGGTAGGCCAGGAAGAATTCCAGGTAGGACAGCGGCGGCAGCAGCACGAACACGATGTTGCCCTGCATCTTCGACTGGATGAGGCTGGACGAGCTGTTGGCGAACGCGTTCTGCAGCATGCTCATCATCACCAGCCCCGGCACCAGGAAGCTGGTATAGGAGACGCCGGGATAGACCTCGACGTGTTCTTCCAGCACGTGCGAGAAGATTAGCAGATAGAGCAGCGCGGTCACCACCGGAGCGACCACGGTCTGCACCACCACTTTCCAGAAGCGCAGCATTTCCTTGTAGAAGAGTGCCGACAGTCCGCTCATGTGGGCGACCTCAAATTCGTCTCATCGGAAAATACGCCAATGTCGCACCGTATTCGGCTGTGTAGGAGCGGCGCCTTCGCCGCGATTGCCCGCGCCGTGCGACTGCACGCAATCGGGCCGAGGGCGGCCCTCCTACAACGGTGCCCGGCTTGACTCATGCGCGCTTCATGATGTCGGTGAAGACATCCTCCAGATCGGGTTCCTGCAGCTGCATCTCGAGCACGCGCACACCGGCGCCGCGCAGGTCGGCGAGCAGGGTTTCCAGCTCCGCGTACTCGCTGAAATTGAAGCGCCAGCTGCCGTCGGTGTCGCGCTGCAGACGATCCTGCGAGGCGACCGGCACGGTTTCGGCGTCCAGCCGCAACTGCGCGCAATGCTCGTTGGTCAGCTGCAGCAGGTTGCGCGTGGTGTCGCAGGCGACCACACGCCCACTTTTCAGCATGGCGATACGGCCGCACAGCGCCTCGGCCTCCTCCAGGTAATGGGTGGTCAGAAGGATGGTGTGGCCTTCGCGGTTGAGGCCGCTGATGAATTCCCACAGCGAGCGGCGCAGGTCGACGTCGACCCCGGCGGTCGGCTCGTCGAGCACGATGACCGGCGGCTTGTGCACCAGCGCCTGCGCCACCAGCAGGCGCCGCTTCATGCCGCCCGACAGGCTCTGCGTGTTCTTGTCTGCGTGCGGCGTGAGGTCGAGGTGGTGCATGATCTCGTCGATCCAGCCGTCGTTGTGTTTCAGGCCGAAATAGCCGGACTGGATGCGCAGGGTTTCGCGCACGTTGAAGAAGGGATCGTAGACCAGTTCCTGCGGCACCACGCCGAGCGCGCGGCGCGCCTGGCGATAGTCGCGCACCACGTCGTGGCCCATGATGGCGGCATGGCCGGAATCGGCGCGAGTGAGCCCCGCAAGGATGGAAATCAGGGTGGTCTTGCCCGCGCCGTTGGGGCCCAGCAGGCCGAAAAATTCGCCCGGCTGGATGTCTAGCGAGACGCCGTCGAGCGCCTGGGTGGTGCGAAAGCGCTTGCGCAGCTCGCTGACGCGGATCGCAGGGTTCATGCCGGCAGCAGCTCGGCCACTCCGTACAGTTCGGCCAGCGTGGTAAAGCTCGCAGGCAGGCCGGTGCAGGCCAAGGTCCGGCCGGCTTGCCGGGCCTGACGCATGGCACTGAAGACAAGCGCGAGCGCGGCCGAATCGGCCGTTTCGACGCCGCCGAAATCCAGTATGTCGGTGCCTTTTGCAAGCTGCGGCTGCAGTTCGCGCAACAGACCGCCGACGCTGTCGACGGTCACCGCACCGGTGATGCGACAGCGATTGCCTTCACATGCGATCACGAGCCGGAGCGCGGAGCCGGCTTGGCTTCGCCGCGTGCAGATTGGGTGGCGAGCGCCTTGATCAGCCCGTCGATCCCGCTCTGGCGGATGGTGTTGGAGAAGGAGGCCCGGTAGTTGGTGACCAGGCTGACGTTGTCGATCGTCACGTCGTAAACCTTCCAGCCGAAGGCCGTCTTGTACATGCTGTAGTCGATGGGAATGGGCTGCCCGCCCGGCTGACGGATTTCGGAGCGCACGGTCACATCGGTGTCGTCAGGCTTCATCGTCAGCGGCTTGAATTCGACCGTCTGGTTGGTGAACGCGGTCAGCGAGCTGGAATAGGTGCGCACCAGCAGGTTGCGGAACTCGGTCACCAGTTCCTGTTTCTGCTTGGCTGTGGCACGCGGCCAGTGCTTGCCGAGGGCCAGCTGGGTCATGCGGTTGAAATCGAAGTTGGGCAGGACTTTGGCCTCGACCAGTTGATACACCTTGGCCAGGTTGCCGTTCTGAAGTTCCTTGTCCTGTTTCAGGATGGCCAGGACTTCCTGCGTGGTGGTGCGTGCCAGCACATCGGGCGGGGTATCAGCGGCCAGCGCAGCAGGGGCATTCAAGCCCAATAGCAATGCCAGCAGCAGCATAAAAGAGCGCAACATGTTCAGAGTCTTCCTGTTCGAGAAAATGGGGGCGGACAGCGGGTGATGGGTAGACGCCAGAGGCTTACTTGAGTTCACCCGTCAGGCGCGCCAGTTGCGCCACGTTCATGTTGTAGTCGTTGACCGTGCGCAGGTACTCGGTCTGCGCCAGCACATGGTTCTTGATCGCGTCGGCCACCTTGTCGGCGCTTTCGATCCCGGCCGACAAGTCGGCCAGCGTCGCCACCATCCAGCGGCGCGCCGCGGCCGCGCCTTCGGCCAGGTCGCGCTGCGCGTCATGGTTGGCCCGGGCATGGGTATAGGCCTCGCCCACTTCAAACGGAATGCCCGCCACCGCAAACGCCTTCTTGTGGTTGAGCGCTTCCAGTTCGGCCTGCGCCTGATTGACGCGCGCGCTGGCAACCCCGAACACGCTGTCCCACTTCACCCCGACCACCGGGGTGAGGCCGCCGCCGTTGAAGGGATCGTTGAGATAGGGGTTGTCCAGGTTTTCGCGCTGCGAAGCATAGTTGAACTGCCCGATCACGCCGGCGTAGACGTCGGGCATGCGGTCGGCCTTCTTGGCCGCCACCAGCGCACGGCGGGCACGCAGCCCGGCCTCCAGCTGCTCCATTTCGGGGCGATCCTGCAAGGCACGCGCCTGCAAATCGGCCAGGTCGATCTGCGGAAAAGCGACCGGTTCGATGCGGGAATCGGCCACCTGCAGGTCGGCCTGAAGCCCCACGCCGGTAAGCACCTTCAGGCCGTCGAGGCTGATTTTTTCGACTGCGCGCGCCTGGTGCGCATACTTCGCCAGCAAGCCCCTGGCGGTTTGCAGCGCATAGAGGTCGGATTGCCTGGACTCGCCGGTTTCCTCCTTGAGGTTGCGCTCGACCGAAGAGATGGCCCGATTCAGCCGATCCTGCATGTCTTCCAGGAATACCCGGATGTCGCGCGCGGTCAGGTAGCCGAAATAGGCGCGCTTGGTGTCGTACACCGTGTCGCCCCGGGTTTGCCTGAGTTCGCCCTGCTTGAGGTCGACATTGCCCTGGGCCGCCTCGCCGTATCGCTCGATCTTGCCGAAGGTGTAGAGCGGCTTGATCAGCGCAAAATCGAGGTGCGTCCAGTCGGAAAGGCCGTTGTATTCGTCGCCGTCGGTGCGCGGCGTCGTTCCGCTGTAGGCACCGTTTTGATAAAAACCACCCTCCACTTTCGGCGCCAGCCCGACGAAGGCATTGGCGCTGATACGCCAGCCCGCATTGCCCTGCACTTCCTGCATCAGGCCTCGGGCGGCTTCGACCACCTGTTCGCGCTCCTTGATGCGGGGGTCGGCAGCCAGGCTCATTTGCACGGCCTGCTGCAAATTGACGGTTTCTGCCTGTCCGGGCAGGGCGGCCAGCAGCAAGCCGGTCGCCATCAGGGTACGGGTGAGTGCGTTGATTTTCATTGTGGCGCTCCTTCTTGAGCCTTACCGTATATAAATTGTCCGATCAGAGTCTCCAGCACCACGGCTGACTGGGTGAGGGAAATCCGGTCCTTGTCTTTCAAAATCTGGCTGTCGCCGCCCGCTTCCAGCCCGATATATTGCTCCCCCAGCAAACCCGATGTCATGATGGCAGCCGAGGTGTCCTTAGGAAAAGCATAGCGCTTATCCAGGCGAAGGGTGACCGCGGCTTCGTAGGTTTCATTGTCGAAACGGATATCCCCCACCCGCCCCACCACCACCCCGGCGCTCTTGACCGGCGCACGCGGCTTGAGGCCGCCGATGTTGTCGAAGCGGGCGACAACCTCGTAGCTGTTCGATGTGTTTACGGCGCTCATGCTGCCGACCTTGAGCGCCAGAAACAGCAGCGCGGCGATGCCTGCGATGACGAATAATCCCACCCACAGGTCGAGTACGGTCTTGTTCATTTAGCTGATTCCCCGAAACATGAATGCGGTCAAAACAAAATCCAGCGCCAGCACGGCCAGGCTGGAGGTCACCACGGTGCGCGTGGTGGCGCCCGACACGCCTTCGGCGGTGGGCGGCGCGTCGTAGCCCTCGAACAGCGCGATCGCGGTGATGGCAATGCCGAACACCACGCTCTTGATGACGCCGTTCAGAATATCCTGCTCGAAATCGACCGCGCTCTGCATCTGCGACCAGAACGCGCCTTCGTCGACCCCGATCAGCTGCACGCCGACCAGATAGCCGCCGAAAATGCCCATCGCCGAGAACAGCGCCGCCAGGAACGGCATCGAAATCACCCCGGCCCAGAAACGCGGCGCCACCACGCGGGCAATCGGATCCACCGCCATCATTTCCATTGCCGACAGCTGCTCGGTCGCCTTCATCAGGCCGATTTCCGCGGTGATCGCGCTGCCGGCCCGGCTGGCGAACAGCAGGGCGGCCACCACCGGCCCCAGCTCGCGCACCAGCGACAGCGCCACCAGAATACCGAGCGCCTCTTCCGAGCCGTAGGTCTGCAGCGTCTCGTAGCCCTGCAGGCCGAGCACCATGCCGACGAACAGGCCCGACACCAGGATGATGATGAGCGACAGCACCCCGCTGAAATACATCTCGCGGATGGTGAGGCCGAAGCGGCGGAATGCGGTGCCCGAGTGCAGCAGCGTCGCCAGGAAAAAACGGGTGGCGAAACCGATGCGCCACACGCCCTGGATCGTGCGATTTCCCAGATTTTCGATCGATTGCCTAAGCACCCTGCCCCCCCAATCTCAAGTCATCGGCATAAGACGGCGCCGGATAGTGGAACGGCACCGGGCCGTCGGCTTCGCCATGCACGAACTGGTGCACATACGGCAGGTCGGAATTACGGATCTCGGTTGCCGTGCCCTTGGCCACAATCACGCCCTCCGAGACAAAATAGACGTAGTCGACGATCTTCAGCGACTCCTGCACGTCATGGGTCACCACCAGCGAGGTCAGCCCCAGCGTATCGGTCAGGCGCCGGATCAGGTTGCCGGTCACCCCCAGCGAAATGGGGTCGAGCCCGGCAAACGGCTCGTCGTACATCACCAGCATGGGATCCAGCGCGATCGCGCGCGCCAGCGCCACCCGCCGCGCCATGCCGCCGGAAAGTTCGGCCGGCATCAGATGCGCGGCACCGCGCAGGCCGACGGCATGCAGCTTCATCAGCACCAGGTCGCGGATGGCGTCTTCCGGCAGATCGGTGTGTTCGCGCAACTGGAATGCCACATTGTCGAACACGGAAATGTCGGTGAACAGCGCGCCGAACTGGAACAGCATGCCCATCTTGCGGCGCAGGCGGTACAGCCTGGCCTGGTCGAGTTCGCCCAGCGACTCGCCCGCCACGCGCACCGTCCCCTGGCCGGGCTTGAGCTGCCCGCCGATGAGACGCAAAAGGGTGGTTTTGCCGCAACCGCTGCTGCCCATGATGGCGATGACCTGCCCGCGTCGTGCGGTGAGGTTGATACCCTTCAAAACCGGCCGGGCGCCATAGCCAAATGCGACATCTTCGATTTCGACCAGATTGTCGTGTTGCAAGAAATCGAGCCTGTATTTTTATTCGGGCTGCCATTTTACCGAAGCGCACCCGCGCCACTGCCATCAGGCGGATTTTTAACGCAGATTCAGTAGCCCATCACCTGCCGCAGGGTGTTGGCTTGCTCCATCAAAGCGAGGTTTCCACTGCGGCTGAATACGAACACGGGCTCGCCCGTCGCCGCCTGCTGCGTGATGCGTTGCGCCAGCAAACGCAGGTCCGGCGCTTCGTCCAGCCACCAGACATGCGCTGCCTCCCATGCCGGCGTGGCCAGCAATACGCGCTCCGAAGCGGGTTTGAGCGGCATCGCGTCGCCCGGCTCCAGCACGAAATAGAACCCGTCCTGGGTGTCGTCGAGCCATTGCGCCCAGGTCGCCTCGTCCGTGATCTGCCAGACCGCGGCCGGCAGATAGACCGCCGAAAATTGCGTGTTGTAATAAGACAACATCCAGTCGTCCGGCATCTCGCCCGGATAAAAACCGCCACGCCAGGCGGGATGTTCCCACCCCGTGGCGCCGATCAAAACCAGGCTTGCTGCCATGACGGCGTAGGGCCCTTCAGGCGCGGCGCCAGGTGGTGCCGCCCGCCCCGTCTTCCAGCACGATGCCGGCAGCCGCGAGTTCATCGCGGATGCGGTCGGACTCGGCGAAGTCCTTCGCTCTGCGCGCCGCCTGGCGTGCGCCAATCAGTGCCTCGATCCCGGCTTCGGAGAGGCCGCCGGCAGCCGTTCCCGCCTGCAGGAAATCCGTCGCCTCGCGCTGCAGCAAACCGAGCACCCCGCCCAGGCTGCGCAGGGTTTGCGCGGCAGTGGCATCGCCCCGGTTGGCCTCGCCAGCCAGGTCGAACAGCACCGCGAGGGCTTCCGGGGTGTTGAAGTCGTCGTCCATCGCGGCGCGGAAACACAGCGCCGCAGGCTGGCTCCAGTCGGGCGCGGTTGCCGTCGCGGGCGCATGCTTCAGCGCGGTGTACAGCCGCGTCAGCGCGCCTTTGGCGTCGTCGAGGTGCGCGTCCGAATAATTCAGCGGGCTGCGGTAGTGCGCGCGCAGGATGAAGAAGCGCACCACTTCGGCGTCGTATTGCGCCAGCACCTCGCGGATGGTGAAGAAATTGCCGAGCGATTTGGACATCTTCTCGTTGTCCACCCGCACGAAGCCGTTGTGCATCCAGTAGTTGACGAAGGTGCAGCCATGCGCGCCCTCGGACTGGGCGATCTCGTTCTCGTGGTGCGGGAACTGCAGGTCCTGGCCGCCGCCGTGGATGTCGAAGTGCTGGCCGAGCAGGTCGGCGCTCATCGCCGAGCATTCGATGTGCCAGCCGGGACGCCCCGGCCCCCATGGCGACTCCCACGCCGGCTCGCCCGGCTTGGCGGCCTTCCACAGCACGAAATCCAGCGGGTCGCGCTTGCTGGGATCGACTTCCACCCGCTCGCCGGCGCGCAGCTCGTCGAGGCTTTTGCCGGACAGGCGGCCGTAGGCCGGGAAGCCGCGCACGCTGTAGTAGACGTCGCCGTTGGGCGCCGGATAGGCGAGGCCGTTCGCGATCAGTTGCCCGATCAGCGCGAGCATCTGCGCCACATACCCGGTGGCGCGCGGCTCGTGGTCGGGCGGCAGCACGCCCAGCGCGCGTTCGTCCTCGTGCATCGCGGCGATGAAGCGTTCGGTCAGCGCGGCCGGGGTTTCGCCGTTTTCCTGCGCGCGCCTAATGATCTTGTCGTCGATGTCCGTTATGTTCCTCACGTACTCGACCTGATAGCCGCTGGCGCGCAGCCAGCGCGTCACCATGTCGAACACCACGAACACCCGCGCATGGCCCAGATGGCAGAGGTCGTACACGGTCATGCCGCATACGTACATGCGGACCCGGCCAGGGGTGAGCGGGACGAATGCTTCCTTGGTACGCGTGAGGGAATTGGTAATGTGCAGCATGGATGCGGGCGGGCTACGAACGGAATGGCAACGTGCGGGAATCAAGCGGCGCACCGACTGTCTCAGCCGGGTCGATAATTGTTAGAATGCCTGCTTCCCAAGATGATTCGAGCATATCACATGGCTTTGCCACGTTTCTTCGCCGCCATTGCCGCCTGCGTCATCCTCGCCAGCGCGCCGGCACTGGCCAATGAAGTCCAGGACATCAACCAGCAGTTCCGCAAGGGCGACCTCAACGGCGCGCTGGACCGCGCCAACCGCTATCTGGCCAAGAATCCCAAGGATGCCCAGGCGCGTTTCCTCAAGGGCCTGATCCTCGCCGACCAGGGCAAGACCAACGATGCCATCGACGTGTTCACCGCGCTGACCGAGGACTATCCCGAATTGCCCGAGCCCTACAACAACCTGGCCGTGCTGTACGCCTCGCAAAGCAAGTACGAGGCGGCGAAGAACGCGCTGGAAATGGCGATCCGCACCCATCCCAGCTACGCCACCGCGCACGAGAACCTGGGCGACATCTACGCCAAGATGGCCTCGCTCGCCTACGACAAGGCGCTGGCGCTCGACAACAAGAATGCCGCCGCGCAGACCAAGCTCGCCCTGATCCAGGACATGATCGGGGGACCGCCACGCAAAGCTGCGGTCGCCAAACCGGCCGCCACCCTTGCCGCCAAGCCGGCTGCAGCCGAGCCCGCCCCTTCCAAGCCCGAGCCCGCCAAAGCCGCCACCGCGGCAAGCGGCGCAATCGAAGCCGCCATCACCCGCTGGGCGCAAGCCTGGGCGGCGCGCGACGTCGATGCCTACCTGGCGGCCTACGCCAGCGACTTCGCGGCCCAAGGCACGACGCGTGCGAAATGGGAAGCCCAGCGCCGTTCCCGCATCACTGCGCCGAAGTCGATCGAAGTCAAGATCAGCGACCTGAAGATCGAGCAGCAGGGCGATACCGCCAGCGCCAGCTTCCGCCAGTTTTACCGCTCGGACCGTCTGAGCTCGACCGTCACCAAGACGCTGAAGCTGGCCTTGCAGAATGGCGAGTGGCGCATCGTCGGGGAAAGCTCCAGGTAAGCATGCTTCGCCTCTTCCTCACGCTCCTGCTTGCCGCCCCGGCGCTTCACGCTGCCGGGCTGGACGCCGACCGCCAGCTGGCCAACAGCCTGCTGGCGATTTCGCAAAGCCGGATACCGGAAGCGCTCAATGCGGTCGATCAATTGACGCAGCAGCATCCGAATTTCCGTCTGGCGCATCTGGTCAAGGGCGATCTGCTGCTGGCGCGTGCCCAGCCCCTGCAGACGCTGGGCAATCCCGGCGGCGCGCGCAATGCCGATCTGGAACAGCTGCGCGACGAAGCGCGTCAGCGCGTGCGCGCGCTCACCGACTCGCTGCCCAATGACAAGGTCCCCGCCTACCTGCTGACGCTGGACGAAAGCTACCGCCATGCGCTGGTGGTCGACGCCAGCCGCTCGCGCCTGTATGTGTATGCGAATCGCGCCGGCCTGCCCATTCGCGTGGCCGACTTCTACGTCACCATCGGCAAGGCGGGCGCAGGCAAGCAGAAGGAAGGCGACAACCGCACGCCGATCGGCATCTACACGATTTCGGGCTTCAAACCGGCGCGCGAACTCGGCGACTTCTACGGCGGCGGCGCCTTCACCCTGTCCTATCCGAACGAATGGGACACGCGCCAGGGCCGCAACGGCCACGGCATCTGGATTCACGGCAGCCCGAGCAACACCTACAGCCGCACCCCGCGCGCCAGTGAAGGCTGCGTGGTGCTGGCCAACGACGACCTCGCCCGGCTCGGCCCATACATCCAGACCGGCAAAACCCCGGTCATCATCGCCGAACAGGTCGAATGGGTGGCCCATGACGCGCGCGATGCGCGCCGCAACGATCTGGCTGCCGCCATCGACCGCTGGCGGCAGGACTGGGAAAGCCGCGACACCGCGCGCCTGCTCAGCCACTACAGCGCATCGTTCCGCGCCGGTTCGCAGGATTTGCGGGCGTTTGGCGCCAGCAAGCAGAAGGTCAACGCCGCCAAGTCGTGGATCAAGGTCGGGCTCGACAATGTCAGCCTGATGCTCTACCCGGAGCGTCCCGACTTCGCGCTGGTGAGCTTCGTGCAGAATTACCAGAGCAACAACCTCAGCGACCGCACCGCCAAGCGCCAATTCTGGAGCCGCGAAAACGGACGCTGGAAAATCATTCACGAAACCTCTCTTTAGGACTCGCAAATCCCATGGTCAAGCTGCACACCAATCACGGCACCATCACCCTCGAACTCGATGCCGAGAAGGCGCCAAAGACGGTTGAAAACTTCCTGCAATACGTGCGCGACGGCTTCTTCGACGGCACGATCTTCCATCGCGTGATCGACGGCTTCATGATCCAGGGCGGCGGCTTCGAACCCGGCATGACGCAGAAACCCACCCGCGAGACGATCGAGAACGAAGCGTCCAACGGCCTCAAGAACGAGGCCTACACCGTCGCCATGGCGCGCACCCCCAACCCCAATTCGGCCACGGCGCAGTTCTTCATCAACGTCGCCAACAACAGCTTCCTCAACTTCACCGCGCCCACCCCGCAGGGCTACGGCTACGCCGTGTTCGGCCGCGTGGTCGAGGGCATGGACGTGGTGGACAAGATCAAGAAGGTGAAAACCGGCAGCCGTTCCGGCCATCAGGACGTGCCGATGGAAGACGTCGTCATCACCCAGGCAGAAATCGTCTGAAGGCATTGTGAGCCTGACCGCGTCGGAAAAAACAGGTCGCAGCTTCTTCGTCGCCGACCTGCACCTGACTGACGAACGCCCGGTCGCCACCGGGCGTTTTTTTCGTTTTATGCAGGAAGACGTAGCCGGCTCGGATGCGCTCTACATCCTGGGCGACCTGTTCGAAGCCTGGATCGGCGACGACCACGACGAGCGGGTGGCGCACGACACCGCACTGCGGCTCAAGGCGCTGGCGGATGCGGGCACACCGGTGTATTTCATGCACGGCAACCGCGACTTCATGCTGGCCTCACGCTACGCTGCGCTATCGGGCATGACGCTGCTCGCCGACCCCACCCGGGTCGATCTGTATGGCACGCCAACGCTGTTGATGCACGGCGACACCCTGTGCACCGACGACCTCGCCTACCAGACCTTTCGCCGCCGGGCGCGGCACCCGCTGACGCTGGCGCTGCTGCGGCGACTGCCCTATTCCCTGCGCCAACGCCTGGCGCAGCAGGCGCGGGCCGGCAGCGAATCGGCCAAGGCCGGCAAGGCGACCGAGATCATGGATGTGAATGCCGACGAAGTGGTGCGCATGCTGCACGAGCATCAGGTCTGCCGCCTGATCCACGGCCACACCCATCGTCCGGCGCAGCAAGTCCATACGGTCGATGGCCACGACTGCGAGCGCTGGGTGCTGCCGGACTGGTATGCCCGCTGGGGCTACGTGGTGTGCGACGCGGCGGGCTGCGCGCTCAGGGTGGAGGATTTATGACGGCGCGTCGACCAAGGGCATGCCGACCGGCACGCGGAACAGTTCGGGCTGCAGCGGCTGCTTCGATTCGCTTTCGAACTGCCGCGTCCGCCCGGTAAACTCGCGCTCCTCCAGCGGCAGGCCCAGCTTGAGCGTCGCCCCCGATTCCCATACCTGATTGGCCAGATCGCAGTCGTTCTGGATTTCGCTCGGCGTATCCTTCCACACGCGGTACTGCATCGCGGCCAAGACGGCTTTCAGCTCGGCCATCGCGCGTGCCGCATCCGGCGCGGCATGCAGTGCGGCCATGCCTTCGCTGCACACCACGCCTTTCACCGTCAGGCTGAAACGCCGGGTGCCCCGCGCGGCCGGCTGCACGTCGAGCACGGGTTTCCAGCCAGCCGGCCTGGGCGGCAGCGCGCCGGCGCTGAACACCATCGCCAGCTGGTTGCCATGCATCACGTTGATGACCTTCTGCCGGCGGCGGTCCAGCAGGACGAAGTCGCCGCCGTCGTTGCCGTCGTCCATGCGCATAAAGTCCGGCGTGACCAGGATGCGCGTCCGATAGGGTGGATCGCCCGGGTCTTGATCGACATAGCGCAGCGCGATCATGTCGGCGGCACAGGCCGCGCCCATGCCGAACAGGCCGATCCCGAGCAGACCGCCCCGCAGCCACTTCACCCGGCCAGCCCCCGTTCCAGATCGGCCTCAATGTCGGCCACCGACTCGAGGCCCACCGCGATGCGCACCAGTCCGTCGCCGATGCCGGCCGCTGCGCGCTGCTCGGCGGTCATGCGGCTTTGCGTGGTGGTGGCCGGATGAATGATGGTGGACTTGGTGTCGCCGAGGTTGGCGGTAATCGACAGCATACGGGTCGAATCGATCAGCTTCCACGCGGCATCCTTGCCGCCCTTGAGCTCGAATGCAACGATGCCGCCGCCGGTTTTCTGCTGCGCCATCGCCAGTTGGTGCTGCGGATGGGACGGCAGACCGGGATAGAGCACGCGCGACACGGCCGGTTGCGTCTCAAGCCATTGCGCCAGCGCCAGGGCGCTCTTCGAGTGCGCCTCCATGCGCAACGAAAGCGTTTCCAGACCCTTCAGGATCACCCAGGCGTTGAAGGCGGAGAGCGAGGGCCCCGCCGTGCGCAGGAAGGTGAAGACGCCTTCCATCAAGGCCTGGCTGCCAAGCACCGCGCCCCCCAGCACCCTGCCCTGCCCGTCGAGGTACTTGGTGGCGGAATGGATGATGATGTCGGCGCCCAGTTCCAGCGGTCTTTGCAGGGCGGGCGTGCAAAAGCAGTTGTCGACCGCGAGCCATATGCCGTGTTCGTGCGCGATGTCCGCCAGCGCGCGGATGTCGCTCACTTCGGTCAACGGATTCGACGGCGACTCGACGAAAAACAGCTTCGTGTTCGGTTTCACCGCCGCGCGCCATTCTTCAGGGTCGGTCGGGGACACGTAAGTCGTCTCGACGCCGAAGCGGCCGAGGATGTTGCTGAACAGCTGCACGGTCGAGCCAAAGATCGAACGCGACGCGACGACGTGTTCGCCCGCCTTCATCAGGCCCATCACGGTGGCCAGGATCGCTGCCATGCCGGACGAAAAGGCTACGCAGCGCTCAGCGCCTTCGAGCGCGGCAAGCCGCGTTTCCATCATGCTGACGGTGGGGTTGGTGAAGCGTGCGTAGATCGGCCCGGGCTGTTCGCCCTTGAAACGCGCAGCGGCCTCGGCCGCGCTGCCGAACATGAAGCTGGAGGTGAGGAACATCGCCTCCGAGTGTTCGTTGAACTGGCTGCGCACCGTGCCGGCGCGAATGGCCAGGGTCTCAAGATCGTATTCGTCTTTCATCACTCGCTCGTCGCCAGGTTGAGGTCAAGTTGCTGGGTGGACAATGCCGACGGCGGCGGGGTTTCGCCGTTGCGCACCGCCTCGACGTAGTTCAGGTACTCCGGGGTGACGTCGCCGGTGATGTAGCGGCCGTCGAAGCACGAGGTATCGAAGTCGGGAATCGCCGGGTTGCCGGCACGCACCACCTCCACCATGGCGTCGAGATCCTGGTAGATCAGCGCATCGCAGCCGATCTCGCGGGCGATCTCAGCATCGGTGCGGCCGTTGGCGATCAGTTCGTTGCGCGTCGGCATGTCGATGCCATACACGTTGGAGTAACGCACCGGCGGCGAGGCCGAGGCGAAATACACCTTCGCCGCGCCGGCATCGCGCGCCATCTGCACGATCTCGCGGCTGGTGGTGCCGCGCACGATGGAATCGTCGACCAGCAGCACGTTGCGGCCCTTGAACTCCTCGGCGATGGCGTTGAGCTTCTGGCGCACCGATTTCTTGCGCAGCGCCTGCCCCGGCATGATGAAAGTGCGGCCGATGTAGCGGTTCTTGATGAAGCCTTCGCGGTACGGCACGTCGAGGTGATTCGCCAACTGCAGCGCGGAGGGGCGGCTGGTGTCGGGAATCGGAATCACCACGTCGATCTTCAGGTGGGCGAATTCGCGCTTGATCTTTTCGGCCAGCGACACGCCCATGGCGAGCCGCGTGCTGTAGACCGAAACGCCGTCCATTACCGAATCCGGGCGGGCGAGATAGACGTACTCGAAGATGCAGGGATTGAGCGCGGCCTTGTCGCTGCACTGGCGGCTGTGCAGCTTGCGCTGGTAGTCGATGAACACCGCCTCGCCCGGCGCCACGTCGCGCAGCAGGCGGAAGCCCAGGGTATCGATCGCCACGCTTTCCGAGGCGATGATGTACTCGTGCGGCACGACCTGGTCGTTGACGCCGATCACCAGCGGACGGATGCCGTGCGGATCGCGGAAGGCCAGGAGGCCGTAGCCGGCGATGAAGGCCGTCACCGCATACGCGCCCTTGCAGCGCGCGTGCACGCCCGAAACTGCGCCGAAAATCGTGTCCAGGTTCAGCTGCCGGCCCGAGGCGCGCACCTGCAGTTCGTGCGCCAGCACGTTCAGCAACACTTCCGAATCCGAATTGGTGTTGACGTGGCGCAGGTCGGAACGGAACAGCGATTCCTTGAGTTCGTGCGTGTTGGTGAGGTTGCCGTTGTGCCCCAGCACGATGCCGTAGGGCGAATTCACGTAGAACGGCTGCGATTCGGCCGACGACGACGCGCTGCCCGCGGTGGGATAGCGCACGTGCGCCACGCCCATGTCGCCCAGCAGATTGCGCATGTCG
>Ga0299912_10001020_pt1:15000-22628 | contig 22628 bp, 25 predicted proteins | sample RVTome_2_FD_207667 | JGI IMG/M metagenome (GOLD analysis project Ga0299912, IMG submission 207667) | Soil microbial communities from uranium-contaminated site in the Upper Colorado River Basin, Wyoming, United States - RVT95D214 (version 2) ... | reverse complement strand
TTATTCCTCGTTTTGTTGGAAATCGCATCGGTCTTCATCCCGTTTGGGTCATTTTTGCTCTTTTGACAGGGGGTGTCTTATATGGGTTTGTGGGGATTTTATTTGCCCTTCCTGTCGCTGCAGCCGTAGGTGTCCTTGCTCGATATGGCCTTGAACGTTATCTAAAAAGCTCCTATTACCTTGGACAACGCTCCTCTAAGCACCACAGGTCTCGTGAAACAGCTCGTTCTAGCTCTTGAATTACCACCCGCATTAGAGGCAAAAGACTTTATTGTCTCAAATGCGAATGAAGAAGCTTACCTATGGCTTATGCGTTGGCCAAATTGGCCCAATCATTGTCTTGCCATTTATGGTGAGAAAGGTTGTGGGAAAACCCACCTTTCCAACATTTGGCAAACAACGACAAAGGCTAGATATCTTAAAGGTTCAGAATTTAACGCCATCGATCTAGAAACGCTCTTTAAGCCCCCCGCTTTTTTTGTTCTAGATGATGCACATCTTATTGAAAAAGAAGAAAAATTCTTTCATTTTTATAATTATCTAACCCATTCCAAAGGTGGTTTATTACTGCTCTCACAAACACCTCCGGCCCGTTGGGGAACAACCTTACCAGATCTACGCTCACGCTTAAATGCCATTCCAGCTATAAAAATCCATGCGCCTGATGAGAACTTGCTCTCACAGGTCATTCAAAAGCTTTTTAGTGACCTCCAACTTACTGTGGATGAGGCTGTTGTCTGTTTTCTTTTAAAGCATATGGAACGCTCTTTTGAGAGCGCTCATTTTTGGGTAAATGCCCTCAATACATATGCGCTCACCCAAAAACGCAGTATTACGGTTCCGTTGGTACGGGAGCTTCTGTTGAAGGAAGATTCGGTTGAAATACGTCCATAATTTCACCCTGCCACCAATCCAAATCCGCCCATTTATCAAGAGGAAAATGAATACCAATAAGCGTTGCAGGTTTGATTCCTTCTTCAATCAAAAAATCAGGGAATACTTTTACAAATTTTAGGGAAGCAAAGGCAATGCCTGGATTATGGCCAATATAAAGAACTTTGTCCTTATCATCTGAAACATGTTTAAGATGATGGTGAATTTGGTCTTCAGGAACGTTATAAAAAGTTTCCGCTATTTCAATCGCATCTGTACCTATAACATCCCGCAAAGGTTCCAATGTTTCTTGTGTTCTTAAGGCTGCCGAACACATAACGAAGTCAAAAGTAATTTTCTTTTCAGAAAGATAATTGGCAACCGCCTTTGCTTCATTTTGCCCTCGCTCATCCAAGGGGCGATCAAAGTCAGAAAGGCTAAGTTCCCTTGGAACAGCATGGGCATGGCGCAGAAGATAAAGTGTTTTCATGTAAAAAGTATATCAAGAATTCCTCGATTTTGAAAGCCTAAGGAACTATGGTAAATGGATTTCAGGAAACGCCTAAATGAGGGATAAATCAGCCGAATGTGCTTGGTACTCGATCCACGTCTTCTGGAAGCTTCCAGCTTTATAACTGAATTGAAGTTATGCCAAGTGCGTCTTAACCATAACGCTGCATTTCCGTGGATCCTTCTTATCCCGAATAAGGAAGGTATTTTAAGAAAATTATTCCTTATAAGAAAATATGGTGTTGCTTTTGTGGAAAAGATTAGCAATTTCCTCTTGGATTTTGTCTATGAACATGTATCCTTTATAATGGAGCGCTGCATTTTCAGGGAATGTAATGAGTTTTTTCTGCTCTGCATAATTAACAAGCTCTTTGAGCGGAAAATTTTCCTTATTAAGAAGGGCGCTAGCATCTATTAAAAGACTATTTGCCCATTTCTGAAAACTCAACTCTTTATCGAGATCAAGCGCATAACGATTAAGCTTCAGAGCCTTTTTTGTTTCGTGGAGAGCTAAAAATCTAATAATATTTACGATTTTTTTCTCCTCAAGTGTTTTGGCTGTCCCTATAAGAGCGTCATTGAACGCCTTAGAAAATCTTTTGATTTTGCCAAGGTCATACTCTTTATCGAGCCCTAAGAAATCAAATCCATGGTCTAAGTCATGTTCAAAAAAGTCTCGAGCGCCACCCCTATTACCATCATATTCGACATTTTGAGCAAGAGGAATTCCTAAATAATAATACCCATCATCGCATAACCTACAAAGTTGTCCCATTTTAGCAATTCCATCTAGAGAGAGGATAGGAAGCGGCTTTAAAGGAATTTTATTTATCTTTTCCCTTACCTCGTTTATTTCTCTATACGACACACTCATATCTCGATTGTTTGTAGCGGTCTCATTTTGAAGGATCGCCGTAAATCTATAATAGACATTAGCCAAGTCTTGAAGGGTCATCTTTTCATCATCGAAGATTTTCTTTGCTTCTTTTAAAACCATCTCAAATTCTTTACGTTTTGTGGAGTTGTAGGCAAAGCGTTCGGCAACAACATCTCCAATAAGTTTGAAGTTTTTTAGTGAGATTTTTTTTAGTTTCTCATAGCTTTCATTATCCGAAAGAAATTCAGCAAAATTTTTGCAGGTCCTGATTTGCTCACTTTGCTCGGGGATTTCTTCAAGAGGGGGAAGAGCGTGAAGCTCAAGACTCACAAGGAGAGACAAACCAACCAATTAACTAGAACTCAGTAATTTAAATTTCATAATACAACCTTAATAAGAAAAAGAATTAAACACGTAACATACATGTAATAAAAGAAACGTTGGTTACAAGATAGTAAGCGAAACTTTCTGGTAAGTAGTTATAAAAATTAACCGCTTATCCACTTTATTCCCGTGGATGTGAGTGGTATTTGACATTCCATGGAAGAGATCTACTGTAAAACCCATCAAGAATTCCTCGATTTTGAAAGCCTAAGGAACTATGGTAAATGGATTTCAGGAAACGCCTAAATGAGGGATAAATCAGCCGAATGTGCTTGGTACTCGATCCACGTCTTCTGGAAGCTTCCAGCTTTATAACTGAATTGAAGTTATGCCAAGTGCGCCTTAACCATAACGCTGCCTTTCCGTGGATCCTTCTTATCCCTGCTAAAGAGGATATTTCAGAGATTATCGATTTAACGCCTTCTGACCAGCACGTGCTTATGCAAGAAATTTCCTTAGCGAGCCAGGTCATGAAGTCCCTATTCCAACCAACCAAACTTAACATTGCTAATCTCGGCAATGTTGTTCCGCAACTGCATGTACACATTATTGCCAGGTATGAAAACGATGAAGCTTGGCCAGACCCTGTTTGGAACAGCAAAGTTGCAAAAGCTTACGATCCTCTTTTCCTCCAGGAGCGCATCAACCAGCTGAAAGAAGGCTTAAATTAATATTTAAATTTTATTAAAATTTTAACTTTTAAAGCGCATGTTGGCTTTAAGCATAACAAACGATTGACGTTCATCTGCCAATGAAACGCCTATCCAAAAGTTATGGTAAATGCGAGCAAACCGTGAAACACAATGGATCCAAACCACACTATTTTAATCGGGAGCTTTCCTGGCTTGCATTTAACGAACGTGTCCTTGCGCAAGCTTACAATGAATCCACGCCTCTTTTAGAGCGAATCAACTTTATTGCCATATCTGCCAAAAACTTAGACGAATTTTATATGGTTCGTGTTGCAGGTCTTAAAAATCAACAGGATGCTGGGATAGACATTCTTGATACGGGTGATCAGTCATTAGAAGAACTTTTAAAGGCAATTCACGAACGTTCTTTAAAGCTGATTCAAAAGCAGCAACTCCTTTTAAAAAAAATTAAAAATGAATTGCGGGATAAACATTTTGCCATCGTTAATGCGAAAGATCTCTCAAAATCTGACGAAAAATGGATTAGGGACTACTTCACCCACAACCTTTTACCTGTCTTAACACCACTGGCCGTTGATCCAGCCCACCCCTTTCCTTTTATACCCAACATGGGGCTCGCCATAGCTTTAAAGCTTTTGGGAAAACACGATAAGGAAATGAAGGCCCTTATTCCCATTCCCAGACAACTCCCTCGTTTTATTCAGCTACCAGGCAAATTCCAACGGTTTATTTTGGCTGAAGACGTTATCATTGCTCACATTCATGAACTTTTCCCCGGGTTTCGCATTCACTCCCGTGGGTGTTTCCGCCTTTTAAGAGACAGTGAAATAGAATTTCATGAAGAATCTGAGGATTTCGTTCGCTATTTTGAGGTTGCCCTTAAAAAGCGGAGAAGAGGGGCAGTCATCCATCTTGAGATTGATGGAAATATGCCCCCAAGCCTCCGCAAGTTTGTGGAAGAGAATCTTAACCTTGAAATTGGCGACGTCATGACGATTGACGGCATTCTAGGCCTTGATGCCCTTGAACAATTGGTCAGCTCTGGACGACACGATTTACGCTATCCTCCTTATAATGAACGTTATCCCGAACGAATCAGAGAGTTTGGCGGAAATATTTTTGGGGCCATTGCTTACAAGGACCTTGTCGTTCATCACCCTTATGAAAGTTTTGATGTCGTCGTAGAGTTCCTCAAACAAGCGGCCCGGGATCCCCAGGTGGTATCGATCAAACAAACCCTTTATCGCACCTCCAACAATTCGCCTATTATCGCAGCTCTTATCGAAGCTGCGGAAAACGGAAAGAATGTCACAGCCGTTGTTGAAATTAAGGCGCGTTTTGATGAGCAAGCCAACCTCCAATGGGCACAAGACCTGGAACGGGCTGGTGTCATGATTCTCTATGGAATTTTAGGCTTCAAAACCCATGGAAAGATTTCCCTTATTACCCGCCGTGAAGATGGAAATCTCCAAATTTATACCCATCTTGGAACGGGAAATTACCACCCCGTTACAGCTCGTATTTATGATGATCTCTCTCTTTTTACAGCCAACCCAGAAATGGGGGAAGAAGCCTCGAAAATTTTCAATTATCTGACAGGCTACGCCCACCCTAAAAAACTTAAAAAACTTGCTTATGCACCGATTACGTTACGGAATAAAGTCGAAGATCTCATCAAAAACGAAATCCGCTGGGCAAAAAAAGGAGAACCTGCCTTTATTTGGGCAAAAATGAATGCCCTTGTGGATCACAAAATCATTGATCTCCTTTATGAGGCTTCTGAAGTGGGTGTATCCATTGATTTGATCATTCGGGGCATGTGTTGTTTACGCCCGGGTGTGAAAGGGCTTTCAGAGAATATACGTGTTAAAAGCCTCGTCGGTCGGTTTTTAGAACACTCTCGCATTTTCTGTTTCGGCAATGGCCACTCGCTCCCTTCCTCCCATGCCAGGGTTTTTATTTCATCGGCAGATTGGATGCCACGCAATTTTGATTGGCGCTTTGAAACACTCGCTCCCATTGAAAACCAAACCGTCAAAGAGCAAATCTTAAGTCAAATTATGGTGGCTTATCTTAAAGATGAGGCCCAAAGTTGGCTCCTGACAGATGATGGAACGTATCACCCTATAAGGGAGCTCGGCAAAGGCTTCAGCGCTCATGAGTATTTTATGAAGCACCCCAGTCTTTCAGGTCGTGGTCATGGTAACCATGAAGGCATTCCTAACCTAACGTTGGGAATCGAAGAAAGCTGATCGCTTGAGGCCGTAAGATCTACTCTAACGGTATCAGGGAAATCTTATTATTCTTTATCCCAATGGCCACTTTCCCTGCCTTGAGTGCCAAGGCCGCATTTCCAAATATCTCACGCCGCCACCCTTCAAGGGCAGGAGCAACAGGATCAGGGGAACGAGCAATAATTTCAAGATCAGCCTGTGTGGCGAGCAATTTTGAGGCTACATGATGTTTTTCAGATTTAATTTTTAAAAGCAGGCGCAACATTTCCACAAGCGCTGATGACCCAGGGAGCGAAGCCTCATCCCGTTTAACCTGAGGGCAATCTTCAAGAGGTAAAGCGTGCGCTTTTTCAACGAGTTTCAGAATATTTTTGGACCCATCCCCTTCGAGGAAGGAAGGTGAAAGTCGCCGCATTCGGCTGAGTTCATCAAAAGAACGAGGCGAAGCTGCTGCAAGCTCAAGCATGACTTCATCACGCATAATCCGTGCGCGGGGAACATTTCGGCGTTGGGATGTGATTTCTCGCCAGGCCGCAATCTCTCTTAATATGGCAAGCATACGGGGCTTTGGAGAACGTACTTTGATTTTTTGCCAAACAGCATAAGGATCAACAGAATAGGTTGCGGGATCTGTCAGAATAGTCAACTCTTCTTGAAACCAGTGAAGTCGATCTTGTTCGAGAATTTTTGAATAAAGTTTTTCGTAGATAATACGTAAATGAATGACATCCCCAAGAGCATAGGATAGCTGCTTTTCTGTGAGTGGTCGCTGTGCCCAATGGGTATACCGAGAAGACTTATCGATTGAAATCTTAGCAAATTTTTGAACAAGAACATCATATCCTACGGATTCCCCAAACCCACAAACCATCGCTGCAATTTGCGTATCAAAGACGGGCGTTGGAATTTTTTCTGTCAAATGGTAAAAAATTTCAATATCTTGCCGCCCTGAATGAAACACTTTGATCACGTGTGGATCTTGTAAAAGCTCCAAAAAAGACTGAAGTTCAATCCCTTCTGCCAAGGGGTCGATAGCAACAGCCTCATCTTCCAACCCTACTTGAATAAGGCATAGTTGCGGCCAATATGTCTTTTCTCTGATAAACTCCGTATCTACCGTGACATATGAGGCTTTCGCGGCTCGTTTACAAAAAGCGTCCAGATCTGTTGTTTTTGTTGTTAAAGTCATGTGTTCTCGTTACCATTGAAAGCGAGTCTTGACAAGCGTCTCAGAATCTCTACCACTAACACGTGAAAAATGATCAACGCGAGTAAATTCATGTTAAACCCTTATCGTACACATACCTGCGGCGCTTTACGCCTGGAAAACACTAATGAAACCATTCGCCTTTCAGGATGGATTCACCGAAAACGGGACCATGGTCAGCTTCTTTTTCTTGATTTAAGGGATCATTTCGGGATCACTCAATGTGTCATTGATTCTGAGAGTCCTCACTTTCGTGAGGCTGAAAGCATTCGGCTTGAAAGTGTCATTACGATTACAGGGCGGGTTGTCAAAAGGACGCCAGAAACAACAAATTCCCAAATGGCAACGGGCGAGATTGAAGTGGCTGTAGAGGATATCAATGTACTTTCTCGCGCCGATCTCCTTCCCCTTCAGGTTAATAGTAATGCTGAATTTCCTGAGGAAACGCGTTTGAAATATAGATTTTTGGACCTGAGACGAGAGAAAATGCATGCCAATATCTTGTTGCGCAGCCAAATTATCGCAGCCTTGCGTCAAAAAATGATTAATCAGGGATTCTTAGAGTTTCAAACCCCCATTCTCACGGCGAGTTCCCCTGAAGGCGCCCGCGATTACTTGGTCCCGAGCCGTCTTCACCCGGGTAAGTTTTATGCCCTTCCCCAAGCACCACAACAGTTTAAGCAGCTTTTGATGGTGGCAGGTTTTGATAAATATTTCCAAGTTGCCCCCTGTTTCCGGGACGAGGATGCACGTGCCGATCGCTCACCGGGTGAGTTTTATCAGCTCGACTTTGAAATGTCCTTCGTCACCCAAGAAGATGTCTTTGCTGCCATTGAACCTGTCCTCCATGACGTTTTTGTAGAGTTTGGTAAGGGAAAAAAGGTTACTCC
>Ga0299912_10001020_pt1:0-10000 | contig 22628 bp, 25 predicted proteins | sample RVTome_2_FD_207667 | JGI IMG/M metagenome (GOLD analysis project Ga0299912, IMG submission 207667) | Soil microbial communities from uranium-contaminated site in the Upper Colorado River Basin, Wyoming, United States - RVT95D214 (version 2) ... | reverse complement strand
GAACAGGCCAGTGGTCTTTTGTGAAGAACCAGAACTGTCTGGAAAGGCAGACTAAAGAGGGTGAGAGTCCCGTATGGGTAGAAACACATAAGATCCTTGAGTAAGGCGGGACACGTGAAATCCTGTCTGAATATGGGGGGACCACCCTCCAAGCCTAAGTACTCCTCAGTGACCGATAGTGAACAAGTACCGTGAGGGAAAGGTGAAAAGAACCCCGACGAGGGGAGTGAAATAGTATCTGAAACAGAATGCCTACAAGCAGTCGGAGCGGCATAAGCCGTGACGGCGTACCTCTTGTATAATGGGTCAGCGAGTTCGTCTTTGTAGCAAGCTTAAGCCGATAGGTGTAGGCGTAGGGAAACCGAGTCTGAATAGGGCGACTAAGTTACAGGGATGAGACCCGAAACCGGGTGATCTAGTCATGGACAGGCTGAAGGTGCGGTAACACGCACTGGAGGGCCGAACCATATCCTGTTGCAAAAGGTGTGGATGATCTGTGATTAGGGGTGAAAGGCCAATCAAACCCGGAAATAGCTGGTTCTCCGCGAAAACTATTGAGGTAGTGCGTCGTTTGATCACCATCGGGGGTAGAGCACTGGATGGGCTAGGGGGGAGCGATCCTTACCAAACCTAACCAAACTCCGAATACCGATGAGTGCAGAACGGCAGACAGACGGTGGGTGCTAAGGTCCATCGTCGAAAGGGAAACAGCCCTAACCGCCATCTAAGGTCCCCAAGTTATGGCTAAGTGGGAAAGGATGTGGGAAGGCCAAGACAGCCAGGAGGTTGGCTTAGAAGCAGCCATCCTTTAAAGAAAGCGTAATAGCTCACTGGTCTAGTTAAGCTAGCCTGCGCCGAAAATGTAACGGGGCTAAAGCCATACACCGAAGATGCGGATTTCAAAAGCCTTCAGGCTTTTGAAGTGGTAGCGGAGCGTTCCGTAAGCCTGCGAAGGTGACGCGTAAGCGTTGCTGGAGGTATCGGAAGCGAGAATGCTGACATGAGTAACGTAAAGGAGTGTGAGAGACACTCCCGCCGTAAGTCCAAGGGTTCCTGCGCAAGGGTAATCCGCGCAGGGTTAGCCGGCCCCTAAGGCGAGGACGAAAGTCGTAGTCGATGGGAATCAGGTAAATATTCCTGAGCCAGCTGGTAGTGACGAAGGCCGAAATGTGTTTCCTCTTATTGGATTGAGAGAGGCACGCTAGGACTTCCAGGAAATAGCTCCAGCAATAGGACCGTACCCGAAACCGACACTGGTGGACGAGTAGAGTATACTCAGGCGCTTGAGAGAATGGTGTTGAAGGAACTCGGCAAATTGACCTCGTAACTTCGGGAGAAGAGGTACCTTTTTGGGGGCAACCCTAAAGAGGTGACACAAAAGAGGGGGTAGCGACTGTTTACCTAAAACACAGGACTATGCAAAGACGAAAGTCGACGTATATGGTCTGACGCCTGCCCGGTGCTGGAAGGTTAAAAGGAGATGTGCAAGCATTGAATTGAAGCCCCAGTAAACGGCGGCCGTAACTATAACGGTCCTAAGGTAGCGAAATTCCTTGTCGGGTAAGTTCCGACCTGCACGAATGGCGTAACGACTTCCCCGCTGTCTCCAACACCAACTCAGTGAAATTGAATTCTCCGTGAAGATGCGGAGTACCCGCGGTCAGACGGAAAGACCCCGTGCACCTTTACTACAACTTTGCAGTGGTATTAGGAACATCATGTGTAGGATAGGTGGGAGCCTATGAAGCATTGGCGCTAGCCAGTGTGGAGGCAACCTTGAAATACCACCCTTGATAGTCTTGATATCTAACCGAGATCTGTGATCCAGATCCGGGACCCTGCATGGTGGGTAGTTTGACTGGGGCGGTCGCCTCCTAAAGAGTAACGGAGGCGCGCGATGGTGAGCTCAAGCTGGTCGGAAATCAGCTGTGGAGTGCAATGGCATAAGCTCGCCTGACTGTAAGATCGACAGATCAAACAGAGACGAAAGTCGGTCATAGTGATCCGGTGGTTTCCCTGTGGAAGGGCCATCGCTCAACGAATAAAAGGTACGCCGGGGATAACAGGCTGATCTCCCCCAAGAGTCCACATCGACGGGGAGGTTTGGCACCTCGATGTCGGCTCATCACATCCTGGGGCTGAAGCAGGTCCCAAGGGTTTGGCTGTTCGCCAATTAAAGTGGTACGTGAGCTGGGTTCAGAACGTCGTGAGACAGTTCGGTCCCTATCTGCCGTGGGTGTATAAGAATTGAGAGGATCTGTCCTTAGTACGAGAGGACCGGGATGGACGTACCTCTGGTGTACCAGTTGTGCCGCCAGGTGCAGCGCTGGGTAGCTATGTACGGACGGGATAACCGCTGAAAGCATCTAAGCGGGAAACCCACCTCAAAACAAGTTCTTGCTAAGAGCCGTGGTAGACCACCACGTTGATAGGCCGGGTGTGGAAGAGGCGTAAGTCTTGAAGCTAACCGGTACTAATCGCTCAATAGGCTTGATTCGCATTCAGTTGATTATCAGTGTCGCAGTATTGCAGAGTAGCAGAATTCAGAAAGATCTGTCGGGATGGAGCTAAAAAGCTTCAACCCAAAGGGAGAATCTGAATACAACTACACTGAATAGTGCGAACTTGAAGTCAGTGTCTTATTAGCAGTAAGTCAGTATTACAGAATTGCAGAAAAAATGAGATCGAGCCTTCGTGCTTCAATCTGATAAAATTCTGCTACACTGCAATGTTGCTACACCGCTACACTATAACGAAGAACCGGCGAGCTGGTGGGTATTGCGAGGAAGCTACAGACGATCCCATCCCGAACTCGACCCTGAAAGTCCTCTGCGCCGATGGTACTTTGGCTTAAGCCACGGAAGAGTAGGTCCCCGCCAGCTCACTGGTTCTTCATGAGGGTGTAACAGTATTGATGTCTTTCTCTTTCACAAAAAGTTTAATCCCTTCTTTTTAAAGCAATAAATTTTCAGGATGGCCAAATCCGAAATTTGACGATTCCCTAACGCCAATGGTATAATAAAATATAAAATGGAAGAAGTGTGACTACCCCCTGCCCATTCATTTTGTCCCCTCATCCTATGCAATTGAACCCCTTATCCATTTCTAATGTTCGTGATATTTACGGAAAATCGAGGGATAACTTGGCTGAAGACACTTCTGAACCATCTCAATCATCTATCCATACTTTGGAATTTAGGCTCCTCAAAGTGGATCCCTTGCGACTGAAATTAAACGGTTTAATTCAAACAATAGGTTAATTCATCTCATCACCTGACATATTTCCCAGATCGTCATCGCGAGGCCCCAGAGGGGCCGTGGCGATCCAGGAAAATCTTATTTCTGGATTGCTTTGTCGGGACTACGTCCCTCCGCGCAATGACGGGAAACGGCATTTTTTCTTACCTATAAAAATTCCCTCAGGTGATGAGTTAATTCATAGACGGCAGTTGCAAAACGAAAAGCACGCCCCCCATACTTTAATCCTTCCTTAACCCTCTTATGCGCAAGATAGGGGAAAATTTATACAAAGGGAGACATCACATGGAAATAAAGAAAGCAGCATTAATGTCCATATTGACTTTTCTTTGGGCAGGAAATGGGTTTGCTCTGAAAATCCAATGCCCAGACAAAGAAACTTACCAGCAGCAAGGCGATACATGGCAGGCTGATACCAAAATTGACGCCAAGTCGAGCGCGAAGGAGAGCAGTCTTCCCCCCTTTATTGTCACCACGCAAGCTATAGAAGATATTGTCTCCATACACAGCATAGATCCTCTGATTAATGTTGCGCCAATGACGGTGGGAAATGGTGGAATGGGATTGTCTATTAGCTGTCCCCTCGCCGTCAATTTAAAACCCATTGGATCAAACCCAGGAACGCAGAGTTCTGCAATAGCGACGCTCACAACAACTGCTTTTAGTAGGTGTAAGAAAAAAGACGACACAACAATGGAGTGCGACTAAAGGCGCGATCTCAAAAAGCAGAGGAAGCGAATAAAAAGGATATTCATCACTGTCTTAGTCTTACTGTGGGCAGAAGGAAAAACCCTCGCCGGATGTTTGTATATCCATCAGACGTAGCATTTTATGTGTTTTCTGAGAATCTCGGAGGATCAGGCTTATGTGACCTCAAGAGATATTTGCTCAAATAAACGATTGTTTTTTTCAAATTCTCTCAGTAGCTCTGGATCGAATTTGTTAGCCATCCCTGCTTTGCTAATCATTAAATCTACAGCGTCTTGATGAGAAAATCTTTCCTTGTAGGATCTTTCCCTTCTCAAGACATCATAAACATTACATATGGAACAAACGCGACACTCAAAAGGAACTTTGTTACCTTTCAAAGCTTCTGGATAACCTGATCCATCAAAATTCTCATGATGATATAGGGCAAGCGTTGCTGCAAGCTGCATCACGGGGTGATTTATAATGTTTAGAATTTTGTAGCCAATTATACTATGCTTTTCTATTTTCTTTCTTTGAAGAGAATCCAAGGGGCCGGCCTTATTGAGAATAGATGGTGCTATTTTAACTTTTCCTATATCGTGGAATTTACTAGTAAAGCTTAGAGCCTTTGCTTTTTCCTCGCTTATATTGAGGCTTTTTGCAAAAGAGTACATATATTTTGCTACAGCCTGTTCGTGAGAGACGGTAGAAGGATGATGGAGCCATTCAATATGACTGAAAGCCTCCCCCACATCCTCTAATAAACTACTAATGAATTGATTCTCCAATGCTTTCACTCAACATCCTCCCTTTTTATGTATTAAGCTTATAAATAATTTTACCACTTAAGGATGCCCCCAGTAAAGGTACCAGCTGGAAAAGATTCCACAGCAAAGAACTCTCACTGATCCTTTTTTTAGGCCAGGAAAAATTTTTCCCTATAAATTCAAAGGCAAGCTTAATTTTGGGTTTAAGCCCCCTTCCCTTGGATCTGTTATTTCTGTACAAAAATAAGAATGTCGTAAATGATCCTTTGAAAGAAATATCTTATGCTAAAGACCACTGTTAGAAAAAGAAAGCCAGGTGCAGGAAGAAAGCCTAGCCCAATCCCAACAAAGGCGATCCGTCTCCCCCTTCCTCTTGTTAACCGCCTTTTAGAAGTTAAGAAAAAAGACGGCCTCCAATCTCTTCTCGGGAAAGCTGTGGGGGAAATCCTTGTTGCCAAAGCTTCCTCTTCCCTCAACATTCCTCTTTTTGCTTCTCGTGTTCAAGCCGGGTTTCCCTCACCTGCTGATGATTTATGCGAAGGGACTCTTGATCTTAATGAATATCTCGTTCCCCATAAGGCTTCTACCTTCTTTGTGCGTGTGACAGGAGAGTCAATGACCGGCATTGGTATTTTTCCAGGGGACATGCTTATTGTCGATCGATCCCTGACGCCTACTTATGGGAGAATTGTTATTGCCATTTTAAATGGGGAGTTAACCGTTAAGCGCCTGGAGAAAGAAGGGAATAGGGTTCTTTTATGTGCAGAAAATGAGGACTACCCTGATATTAAAGTTTCTGAATCGGATGACTTTACAATCTGGGGCATTGTCACCAATGTGATCCGTTCACTCCCATGAAACCTATGTTTGCTCTCGTGGATTGCAATGCTTTTTTCGTGTCTTGCGAAAAGGTCTTTCAACCTCACCTCGAAGGAAAGCCTGTTATTGTCCTCTCTTCAAACGATGGCTGTACGATCGCACGCTCAAATGAAGCAAAAGCGCTCGGTATCCGCATGGGAGGACCCGCTTTTTAAGATTAAGAACATTGTGCAGGAGCATAATGTGCATGTTTTTTCGGGGAATTTCTTTCTTTATGGGGATATGTCTTCCCGCGTCATGGCAACCCTGAAAGCTTTTTCACCCATCCTTGAGGTTTACTCCGTCGATGAAGCTTTCCTTGATTTAAGGTCCCTGCCCCATCATGAACTCTTTTCCTATGGGTGCCATATAAAGAAAATTGTTAAACAATGGACAGGTATTCCTGTCAGCGTTGGAATTGCGCCTACGAAAACCCTAACCAAGGTTGCAAACCATCTTGCCAAACAGCATCCTTCAAACTGCTATACCCTTTTATCTCCTGAAAAGATCGAAGACGTATTACGAGACTTTCCCCTCCAGGACGTCTGGGGAATTGGGCGTCAATGGTCGAAAAGGCTCGCAGCTTTCAATATGAATACGGCTTTAGACCTGGCGCGGGCCGATATGAATTGGATTCGAAAAACATTTAACGTGATCCTCGCTCGAACGGCCCTTGAACTGAGGGGGATTCCTTGCTTAAAACTTGAAGATATGGCTCCTCCTAAAAAAAGCATGATCTCCTCTCGATCTTTTGGAACGCCCGTAACATCCTTTGACGTTTTGAGAGAAGCGGTGAGTTATCATGCAAGCCGGCTTGCCTACAAGCTTAGGGAACAGGAAAGCAATGCATCGCTCTTAAGTGTTTCCATTCGCACCAACCCTTTTGATAAGAAAGGGCGATTTTATGCGAATACCCACCTTATCCCTCTGGGAACTCCTTCTCAAGACACGACGGTCCTTATTAAAACCGCAGCGTCGGCATTAAGGGTCATCTTTAGAGAGGGGCTTTCTTACAAAAAAGTAGGCGTCATGGTGCTTAACCTTTCTCCCGAAACTTATGCACCTTCCTATCTTTTCAAGGAAATGGAAATAGAAGATTCCTTTAAGCGGCACTCTCTTCTCCAGACAATTGATAAACTCAATCATAAGTATGGGAAGGGTTCCCTTGTTTTTGCGAGCGAGGGCGTTCGTAAGCTTTGGCATCCCAAGTCATCTTGGAAAAGCCCCTCCTTTACGCAAAGCTGGAATCAGCTACCGCTGGTTAGGTAGAAATGAATGGCTCAATTTATGTCCCATCAATTGCTTAAGCACATCTTCAGATTTAAGTGCCTCTAAAAACCATGCAAGAGCTGGACTTGTTGAATCCAGCTGCCAAGCTATTTTGAAGTAGGCTTTCCTTTTTACTTGGTGGGCCAGCTCAATCTCTACCAAATGCCCGGTATCAAGCAAATGCTGAACACGTGCACGAGGAACATATCCCACACCAAGGCCCAGTACTTGAGCGCGGATTTTCTCCTCCATCGTAGGAACGATGATTTTCGGTTGATGGGAAACAATGCCAGAAGTCCGTTTAGGAATAGTCTGAGAGGTGTCGGGGATAATAATCGTTGGGAAAGCCTCCAAAGTTTCAGGAGCCACAGGCGTAGGAGATTGGGTAAGGGGATGATCCTTCGCTACGGCAAAAACGAATTCAGCTGAACCCAAAGAACGCTGGCCGCACTCAAGAGATAAAGGAGGGTCGCCACTGGCCCCAATGACAAGGGTCGCGCGGTTATCAGCAAGCGCATCCCAACATCCATTCAGGACTTCGCGAAGAATACGAATGGTTACGAGAGGAGCGACCTTACGAAAATCTTCAATAAGAGGAAACAGTCCCTCCATTGAAAGAACATCATCAATAGCAATTGAAAATTCCGGTTCCCATCCCTGTTTGATGTATTGGGTTTCTGCCTTAAGTCGCTCAAAGTATCTGAGAAGAGGCCGTCCCCGTTCGAGAAAAAGCCTCCCTTCAGGGGTCGAAGAAGGTCGGTATTGGGCCCGATCAAAAATCAAAAACCCAAGCTGATCCTCCAGCCTTTTAACATGCTGGGTAATTGCTGAGCGTGTACGATAAAGCTCTTCCGCTGCAGCAGAAAAAGAACCGCTTCGTTCGATCGCCTCAAGCAAAGCAATGTCATTCACACCAAAATTCATGTTACCCCTCTTGTTAAGTAATATTAAACAAGATGTTTAAAATTTTCCACTTTAATTTTCTATTTTGGCGTGGTATTTAATAAAACAGAGACTTAATAAACCTAGATGATGTTAAGAAATTTTTTACAAAGGAGACGTAAACATGAAATTTTTTAAATTAGTTTCAATTTTATTGCCCCTCACTCTGTCTTCACACGGAACTTATGCAGCCGCACCTGCGTCTCACAAGGAAACTGCTGAAGTCAGATGGGGCGCGATTGACACACGAGGTCTTGAAGCTTTGATAAAAGCAAAGATCCCAATGTCAGTTGTCGACGCCCGCACCGATCAATGGTTTGATGGCACGATCATTACAGGCGCTCAACGACTTCCTATGGATGCAACAAAGGAAGTTGTCGAGAAAACCTTGCCCAATAAAAACCAGTTAGTTGTTGTTTATTGTGCAGGCGAAGGATGCCCAGCTAGCAAAATGTTAGCAAAGCGTCTTGAGGAAGAAGGATACGCTAATGTGATCGACTACCATGGTGGTATCCATGAATGGACATCCCATCACAAGCCAACAGAGAAAATCTAATCTATACTCAAAGGTTTTCAAGAATTCGGGTAGGTGACCGAGTGGCGAGCCCGATGAGCGTAGTAAACTACGTGACAGAGAACGAGACCCGAAAGTCAACGTACCCGAAACTTGAAAGACGAAGAGTATATCCATGACGGAAATCGTTTCTGTTGTTCTTGCCTTCTGGTTTGGGGAGCCTGACTCCCCAGACTATGGTCAGTCGAAGAAGTTTTGGTTTGAAAGTACGCCTGTTTTAGATCAGCAAGTTCGAGATCAATTTGAGAGTGTTTATCAAAAAGCAATTCGTGGTGAGCTGGATACCTTAAGGCAAGCGCCCGAAGGCAGCTTGGCTCTTGTCCTTATTCTGGATCAATTCCCTCGAAATATGTATCGGGCAACACCCAAGGCTTTTGCTTCAGATCCAAAAGCCCTGGAAGTTGCAGAACATGCTTTAGAAAAAGATTTTGACAAGAAACTCTTGCCTGTGCAAAGGACGTTTTTGTACCTCCCCTTTGAACACAGCGAAAACCTTGAGGATCAGGAAAAGTCCGTGGCACTCTTTCAGGCCTTAGGAGATTCAAAAGCTCTTCAATATGCGATTGATCACAGGGATACGGTTCTTCAGTTTGGTCGATTTCCCCATCGCAACGTGATCCTAGGGCGACAAAGTACACCCAAAGAAACTAAGTTTCTGAAAGAATCCAACCATGCGGGATCTGGTCAAAAAAGTTGCAAACAGGCCCTATAATGCCTATCCGCAGCTCTCTGCACCTTTAACCCGTATTATATACGCCCCAGAAGGAGCAATATAAGAAGGATAATGAGGATAAGCCCGATACCCCCACTGGGATAGTAACCCCACCCCCGACTATGAGGCCAGGCCGGTACAGCCCCTAGCAAAAGAAGGATTAAAATAATCAGAAGAATTGTTCCCATTTTCTTACCTCTTTGAATTTATCTTTCTTTGTGAAGCGAACTTCACTTTCTTTTTTCACTTCCCATTTTGGCAAATGACCTTAATTCTGACCTGTCTCCCATCGGCTTTCAGGTCAAAGTACATTTCCCCAATTTTCGTTTGGTTTCCGATGGACTTTATTTCTACATTCGGATCATCAAGAATTGCGTGAAGCGTTTGATCTGTTGGTGCAGGCTCTTCCAATATAAATACGTTATCACCTTCTTTTATTTTTCCTTGCTGTTGGACAAGGTTTTTAACGTCTTTCGGTTTAAACTCCTGTAAACGCGTTTGAATGTCTGATGAAGGATATTGAGTGGTCATAATTTATCTCCCTTTATTAAATATGCACCCATATGCCGTACATAATTTAAATAATAGAAATTAATTATTCGTAAAATTTCTATAAAAAAGGACTGTCTAACAAATTTACTTGCGATGTACGTTCACATAATCAACATAATGATGGCAGCCAAACCGATAAGTACATAAACAATCTTAGCCCCTACAGTCCCCGCTCCCAAGAGGCGAGCAACAACATCGATGCCGAATACACCAACCAAACCCCAATTGAGGGCGCCAAAGATAACGAGAATGTAAGCAATCAATCCTACAATATGATGAGTGTCCATTGTGTCAACCTCCTGTATATTTTTTCTGTAATATACCATATATACCCAATTAAAATGAAAATTGGGTGTTAAGACGTTCAAAGTTATCAGT
>Ga0299912_10001019_pt1 | contig 22634 bp, 15 predicted proteins | sample RVTome_2_FD_207667 | JGI IMG/M metagenome (GOLD analysis project Ga0299912, IMG submission 207667) | Soil microbial communities from uranium-contaminated site in the Upper Colorado River Basin, Wyoming, United States - RVT95D214 (version 2) ... | reverse complement strand
CATCCAGATGGCGGCCGTGCTCGAGGATCTCGAGGACAAGCACCCGCTGGGGTGTGACGCGAAGTCCGGCAGCGCGTAGTCTCGCTCCGGGGTCAGTTGATTCTACGTTTGGCATGCGGGCCTCTCCCCTCTTCGACCTGGACCAGAACCGCTCGCGCCACATCCTCGTCGACCGCAAACTGACTGAAACCGATCTGGAAGACATAGCCCGGCGATCGCCGGCGCACCTCGATCCGCTCACCCGGGAAGACGCCCATAGCGATCAGCTTCTGTGTGTGCCGTCCTCCCTCCTTCTCATGCACCACCCCGACGACGCGCGCCGGCTGGCCCGGAGGGAGATCAGCCAGCGTCAGAGGCCCGACCCACTTGAACCGTTGCTCACCCCGGACCCTCTTCCGCCGACAGCCCATGCGCCGTACCCAGCCCAGCAGCCGCGATTCGGGCACGTTGTCGTAACCGCACGCCGGGCATCGGATCAGACCGCAGTTGCCGACCAGTGGACATCCATTGCAGGAACGGGCGGCGGCTTCGACCTCGAAATCAGCGCCACACATGCTGCATTTCATAGCGGCAACCTCAGCCAGATCAGCAGCCTGGAAAGCCCCCATCCGACCACGAAAGCGAAGGGCACAATGAAGGCTATCGCCCCAAGGGCGATCTTCCAGCCGCGCTCCTTGAGCATGACCGCCGCCTGGGCGATACATGGCACGAAGAGCGTCAGCGTGACGGCAGCCACGGTGAGTTGCACGCCGTTGAGCATCCCCTGCACATCATAGAGCCCGGCCGCCCCGTAATCCCTGCGGAAGAAGCCGAAGAGGATTGCCGGTGTGGCCTCGTGCGGAAGCCCGATCCATCTCACGACAGGGTCGAGGACGGTGAGGGCGACGCTGAACAACCCGGTGATCTGACCGAGCCAGATCAGCACGCTTGCCAGGACGAAAAGCGGCAGCACCTCACGCAGATACCACTCCATCCGGGTATAGGTCTTCACCAATACGTTGGAGAGGCGCGGGAGGCGAAGAGGCGGCAATTCCATATAGAACGCTGCTCTTTCCCCGGGTACGAGCCTGGCGGCCAGGAAGCCCACCAGTAAGAAGATTCCCGTGACGATTATCGCCCAGATCAGAAGCGCCAGCGGCCGGCCGGCCAGGATGGCGAATATCACACCCAGCTGGGCGGAACACGGAACGGCCAGGGCGAGCAAGATCGTGGCGATCACCCGCTCTCGGCGAGTCTCGAGGGTCCGAGTGACAATCGTAGCCATTGTGTCGCAGCCGAAGCCGAGAACCATCGGGATCACCGCCCGGCCGTTGAGGCCGATAACCTTGAAAAGGCGGTCGATCAGGAGCGCCAGGCGTGGCAGGTAGCCGCTGTCCTCGAAGATGGCAAAGGCGAAGAAGAAGGTACCCACAATGGGAAGGATAATTGCCACGGCATAGCGGACCCCCAACGTGAGGATCCCGTACTCGCCGGCGAACAGCGCTCGAATGGCCGGCCAGGGGATCACCCGGTTGACCAGCCCATCGACCCAGGGATTGAAGAAACGGCCGAAAACACCGTTCTCGAGCCACCCAACAAGAGTCTGCGCGCCCAGCACGCCGACCAGGGCATAGAGCGCCGCCAGGGACGCCACGAGGATCGGAATCCCAGTCAAGGGATTCATCATCGCCTGGCTGAGACGCTCTCCGAACCCGACTGCCCTACCCGCCTTGATCCGTACGAAACGCGGAAGGAGTCTCTCGACCGTCGCTTGCCGCTGTGCCGCCAACATGTACGCCAGCGGCTCAGGCTGACTCGACCGCACTTCTGCGACAAGTTCGCCAATCCTCGACGAGATCGCCTGATCGCGGGCCTCTACAACGGCGCGGATCTCATCATCCCCGGCAAGCAGGAGCAACGCCATCGCCCTCGTCGAGAGTGGATAGCCGCCGCGGAGCAGGCGGCTGATCTCGGTGATCGAACGTTCAATGGCAGGGGCGTACTGCACAAGTCGGGTGGACACAGCTCGAGATTCGCTCCTTCAGAAACTCAATCCCGCTGCCGTTCGTGCCGATGGTTCCGACAACAGGGATACCCAGGGCATGCTCGAGGCCGGGAAGATCGATGGTCAGACCATGGAATTCCGCCTCATCCATCATGTTCAGATCGAGCATCAGCGGAAGCCCGGCTTCGATCAGTTGCAGGGTCAGCGGCAACATCCGCGGCAGGTTCTTGGCATCGACAACGTTGAGGATCAGTTGCGGGCGCTCATCGAAGAGGATCCGGCGTGTAACACGTTCCTCCTCGGTGGTCGGCATCAGGTTGAACAGACCAGGGGTATCAACGATGCCCAGAGCCTGGTTGCAGCAGCAGAGACGACCTCGCCCCCGGGCCACTTCGACCGTCGTCCCCGGGTAGTTGGACACCGTCACATAGGAGCCGGTAAGTCGGTTAAAGAGCAGGCTCTTACCGACGTTGGGCTGCCCGACGATGGCCACGACGGCCAAGCCTTCCGTATCTGCCTGGGCATGAGTGTGGCAAGAGCCTGTCTGATGTCCGTTCCCTCGGAAGGAGACCTGCGTCATGCCACCGCCTAGATGAGAACGATTCGCATCTTCAGCTTACAGGCAAGGCCCTTCTGCCGGAACGGCACGTTGTCATGCCTCCCGCGGACGATCGTCACCCCCGGTGGGGCACCAGAGACCCACCCACGGCCGAGGGTCTGGAGAGCCCATGCGTCTTCCCAGGGCGAGACCGTCGACCGGTTCAGATGGACTCATGGAAAGCGACTCGGATGAGACGGTTCGGAGCCCCGCCATCCTGGGAGGATCGGTGACCTTCTCCTCTCTGCCCTATCCCGTGGCGCACTGGACTTCGGGGATCCATCCGGAAGGGGATGCGCGCGGTTGGAAGGCTAGGGAGCTTTGGTCTTCGTGGGGCGGGGTTGGGCCCGCGGCGGAGGGCCGTGTGATTTCTCGGTTGCGGCAGGCTCGGGGGTGTCCTCAGACGACTTGCCCCGGTCCTCGTTCGGCTTCCCCGCCGGGCTCTTGGGAGTCTTCTCCTGGCCCGGTGCGAGATCGCTCGGACTCTCCCCGCTCTCGAGTTGCTCGATCACGGATCGATTGTGACGAGATCGTTCGACCGCCTCATTGATGTGCACCTGGGCGGCGGCCGCTGCATGGGAGCCAACACCCTGGAGGATCTGAATGTGACGGTCGAGGTCGGCCCGCAGCTGCGCCAGTGACCCGGGTCCTTCGTGCAACTCGGACGTCGACGCCAGCGCGGTCAGCCTGGCGATCATCTCGTCGTAGCCTGCCAATGCCAACGCCAAGTCATCGGAGCTTCCCTCGGTGGACAGCGTCGAGGCCTCTGATAACCTCTCTTCGGCAAACTTCTCCATGAGCGCGGCATCGCCCGCGGCGCTCCCGGTCAGGGCCAGCCGCGTCTCCTCGACCGCCCGCTTGACGACGTACAGGGATCCTCCGGGTAGGGCCTCGGCCGAGGCCTGAACCACACCTGCCCCTCCCAGCAAGAGTGCGGCAACGAGCAGGATCATCGCCGGCGCGAAGGCCAGGCGCCAGATCGGTCGGGCGGGCCGAACGGGTCTAGGTGAGACCTGACGTCTTCCTCGGCCTGCGATCCGGATGTGGTTGAGCAACCGAGCAAGCGAAGCGTCGACGAACGCACCCTCCGGATCCGCCGGGGCCAGCTCCGCTCGGACGCGGTCAGCTACTTCCAGCAACGTCCTCAGCGGCGCGGCAGACCCGGGAAACTTGTCCGAGCGCGATTCAATCCCTGCCCTTCCGAGCTGGGCCTCGGTCAGATACCGATCGAACATCTCGGGGGAGACTTCACCCTTGATCCTGCTCAACCTCTTCCACTTTCTTGCGCAGGGCCTTCAACGCCCGGTGCAGAAGCACTCGAACCGACCCCTCGCTCCGGCCCATCCATTCCGCCACAATTGGTGTCGGGAGGGCCATGGCCACCCTGAGTCGGATAACCTCTTGATAGTCAGGTGGGAGAGAGGACAGAGCCCCCAGGATGGCGCGATCGCGGTCTTGCCTGATCAGGCCATCTTCCATCGCCGCCGACTCCCCATGCTCCAGGTCCGCCTCGTCGAGCGCGACATCCGATGTCTTCGTTCGGTAGTGATCAATCAGCATATTCCGCGCCACGCGGTAGAGGAAAGCGGAGAAAGGGTGTCCGAGTTCTCGGTAGTCAGGGAGTGATTTGAACGAGCGCAGAAACACCATCTCGGTTAGATCCTCGGCGACTTGCGTGTCCCCCACCCGCATCCGAATATAGCGATAGATCGGATTCACATACCTCAGATAGAGCTCGCCAAATGCTTCCGCATCTCCCGATTGGGCCCGCGAGATGAGATCGGAATCCGAGGCCGATCGTTCCACGCCTTCACCCATAACAACGCTAATCCGTAGTGATTGTTACACAGGATAGGATGGCCGGGCAACGTGTTCCGGGGTGGGTGGCGCCGTGGAAGGCCCGCCCCGGAAGTCGCACCAGAGTCCGACCGGTACCAATGTCTCATCCTACATCTGTAACGAAACCCCTTCGTCATCGATTGTCTCAGCGGGAGCCGTTTTCGCCTTCCGAGAGGGGGGCATGCCGTCCTTGGCGGGGAAATCGCCACAGGCCCTCGGGCATCCCGAGAGAGAGGCTCGCTTTGAGACCAGGCGGATCGATGGAAGCCGAAAGGTCCCATGAGGACGGGCTACACGCGGTCCTGGGGGATTACCGGATCCAAGAAGAACTGGGCGGTAGGGGCGGATCCCAGGTCTTCAGGGCTGTCGGCCACGATCAGTCATCTATGGTGGCGATCAAGGTCTTCCCAGCAAGCGTAGCTGAAAACAGACGGGCTATCGAGCAACTCCTGCAGTCTCTGCGGACCGTGGCTCGGATTGATCAACGCGGGATACCTCACATGATCGGCTCCGGAATGGTCGCTGGTCGCCCATATATCGTCATGCCCTTTTTCGCTTCGGGCAGCCTGCGGGATCGTCTTGAAATGGGCCTGATGTCTCTAGCCAACCTGGAGTCGGCGTTGACTGAAATCGCCGCCATCCTCAGATGCGCCCATTCCCATGGTGTGGTCCATGGGGACCTCAAACCCTCCGAGATTCTGTTCGATCCGGACGGTCAGATGCAGATCATCGGGCTTGGCCAGACTCTTGACCTGCCTAACCAAGCCGAAACCGGGCCACAGCCGGCGGACGATGTCTACAGGGCACCGGAGGGATTGCACGGCCTGGCACCGACACCTGAGTCGGACCAGTACTCCCTGGCCGTGATCGCCCTCGAGATCGCAACCGGGGTCGACGCCGGAAGCGCCCTGCGCTCGATGCAGGCGGGCGAAGTTGATGGCCCATACTATGCCACACGGCAGGATCGGTCACGGCCGAGCCTGCCCCCAAGGATGATCCAGGTTCTGCGGCGGGCAGTGGCCGACGATCCCGGCCAGCGCTTTCCGTCGCTGGCGGACATGGAGCGCGCACTGCTGGCTGCGATGCATGGCACGCCCCTCCCGGCAGCCGAGCCTCCTTCCGAGAATGCAGCCAGCGAGCCTCCCCGTCGGAAGCGCCGCTCATGGATCGCAATCCCGGCCACGGCCCTCGTCCTCGTCTTGTGCTTCGCCGTCACTATCCCCGCGATGTCTTCTTCAAATTTGGGGGGCTTCGACCTGGGCCACTACACCGGTTTACTCGTTGAGGCTTTGTCCCGGAAAGACGGACAAGCTTCGGAACCTGTCACCGCGCCGGCATCCTCCATCAACGGGACTGATCCAGACAGCTCTGCGGATTCGACTGCCCTCGGCGGGGACCCCCCGACTTCTTCTAACCTCGAGGGAGGGACCCCGCCCACCGGCTCGCCATCGTCGCCCGCAGATGCCGCCGACGCGCCAGCCAGCACCCCTCAGTCAGCCGACGCCGAGCATGATTCAGACGCTCTCCCGGCTGACATTCCCGTGGATCCGGGCCCGACCTCGACGATCGGACCGGTGAACACACCAACACCGCTGCCGACGAGCACTTGGGTTCCGACGAGCGCACCATCGGCGACTCCCGTCCCGGTCCTGACCACTGGCGTCCCGCCGACCGAGCCCGCCGAGGGGACGATCAACCCAAACAAGTGCAAGAGCGATCCGGGGCATAAGAACTACTGCACCCCGGTCCCATGAGCCAGGCAAAGAGGCATGTGGCAGATCGAGTATTTGGAGGGCGGCAGGTCTACTCCCAGGGCGGGCCCGCATATCGGCATGCCTCCGATGAAACCGGTGGAGGCGGCCGGGAGAGACAGGTCTCCCCAACTCACCCGATCCTGCGCTCCCGGGTGTAACAGGACTGGGGCGGCTACGTTACCAAGGATGACGCGACAGATCCTCAGTTCAAGACGAGGTCTTACGAGGCGGTGACTTCAAGCCGGTCGGAGGGGGTCTGTCATGTCCGGTTTTCACGGCGGCGTATGAAGACCGACGAAACTGCCGAGCATCGACGATCACAGGTATCACCTTCACAGTCAGTCGACAAGCGAAGGGAGGCATGAACAATGTTCCTAAGAAAGCTGGCGATCGTGTGCGTGCTGGGAAGCCTTACCGTCCCTGGTTCCGTTTACGCCCAGGACGGCCTTGTGATCAGTGTGACGTCGACTGTGAGCTGCGCCGAGGCTTCATTCGATATTGGCATAACTGGCGGGCTCCCGCCGTATCAGCTCGAATGGGATTTTGGAGACAGCGAAACCCTTGTCGAGCCGGACGTAACCTCTCCCTTTGTGACCAGTCACACCTATCCCGGGGGAGGCGAATACATCTGGTCCCTCAACGTTGTTGACGTGGCGGAGAACTCCGCCACGACGCAGGGCACGATCGAGATCGCTGGTCCGACGGTCTCACTGACGAGCGACCCATTCCCGCCCCTGCTCACCCTGAGTGAAGGATCGGCAACGGCGACCTTCACAGCCGACGTCTCCGGAGGGGTCCTTCCATACACATACGCGTGGGATCTCAATGGCGATGGAAGCGCGGACGAAGGAGCGGACCCGTCGTCGAACGTCAGCGACTTCACGTATGATGCCGCCGGGAAGTACGTGGCGAGCGTGGCCGTGCAAGACGGATGCGGGCTGAGTGCCACAGCCACCCTACCGGTTCTCGTCGTCGACCCATTGGATACCGAGGTCTGTCATCCGATGGCCCAGCGCATCGCCGATGCGGTCAACGCCCTTTTCCCAAGTCAGGCCGAAGATCTGTATACCTGCGAGGATATCTTCTCCTACTTCCAGGGCGGTCTTACGGGCTCTCAACTTGGGTTCGGTCGCATGTGGCACGCTTACAAGCTGACGCAAACGATAGACGATCTGACGTGGGAGGAAATCCTCGACTGGCATCTTGACGGATTCGGGTGGGGCCTCCTGGTTCAACTCGACAAGTTCGGCACTGCGCTGGATGAAGTCTCGGTCACCGACCTGATGAGCCGTGTTCTGAGCGGTGAGAATTCGATTGCAGACATTCGGACTGCCGTTCGTGCTGTAACCCGATACGACGCTGGCATGGAGGACGCTCTTGCCCGGCTGGCCGCGGGCGCTTCACCCGGGGAGCTGGGGCAGTTCTACAAGACTGTGTCCGAGTTGGGGGTTGATCCGTCGGCCCTCGATGGCTACCTGGATGCCGGGGTGAGCCTGCCCGAACTTCACCATGCCGCCAGCCTGGCAGAACGCGCCGGCGTGGATTGGGCAGACGTCGTTGGCGCCCACGCGATTGGTCACAGCTGGGGCGAAATCTCCCAGGCATATCGGCTTGCCGACGGCGAGACGGACGCAGCGACGATCCTCGAAGAAGGCGTCCAGGGATATCGGCAGCAATCGCATCAGGAAGCGCAATCCACGCGCCAGTCCGAGCAGGATCAGCGGACCGCAGCAAACCTGGCGAAGCAGTTCGGCGTGTCCCAAGATAATGTCCTTGAAGTGTTCAGTGGCCAGTGCGGCAGCGATTGGGGGTGCGTTCGTGCGCACTTCAGACAGCCGTCTGGCGGCTCTCACACCGAAGGTGATCAGGGCACGGCAGCGCAGATCGCGCAGAAGTACGGCGTCGACCCGGATCAGGTCTGGGAATTGTTCAAGGGGACGTGCCAGCAGGACTGGGGATGCGTACGCGAGCACCTGCGCACTCAGGATCACGATAAGCCGGGCAAAGACAAGTAGTTGAGACCAAGTCGGCAGCACGGACGTGCATGTCCGCCAGATCTCCGGGCCGTGGTGGGCGCGGCGTGACGCTCCAGCCGTCCCTCCAGCCTGGAAGGCTTCGGCCCGATCAATGGGCAGGCGATTCGAGTAGTCTCTCGGTAGAGTAAACCTGGCCGATGATCCTCCGCCCAGGCAGGGAGTATCACAGTGATGGGCTCTCACCGCTCCACCTGGGCTGTTGTTCGGCACACGGTCGCACCCACCCCAACCACTTCTGCCGACCGCATGACGCGGTCTAACGCGGGAGCTAGACCCATATCAGGACGCTTCCTAGCAAGTCGACCGCGTGAAATGAAGGCCCTAGTACCAAAGGATCACGTCGCCCACCGCTTCGCCCCAGCCTGGCTGGGTTATCTTATACGTACGACACTCGTCACCTGTCGAGGGTCTCAGGCGGGATCGCGGCGAGCTCACTCGCCGGCGCCCGCTTGCTCATTCTCGGGTGGATGAAGCACATCATTTCCGAACACGGCCAGGAGTGGTGGTAGAGGTGGGCGTTACTTCGGGTGAGAAGACGGGGATGATCGGCGCAATCCTGGCGGAGTACCGGCTCCTCGAGGAGCTCGGAGGCCAGGGCGGATCCCAAGTCTACAAGGCTATCGGTTTCGACGGCCGAAAGCCGGTGGCAATCAAGCTGTTCCCGGCAGGAATCCATCACGACAAGGAGAAGCTCCAGTCGCTTCTCGATTCTCTGCGCAAGGTCGCCCGGCTCGACCAGCCAGGCATCCCAAGGCTCATCGGTTCCGGGGTCAGCGGCGGGCGGCCGTACGTCGTGATGCCATTCATGACTGGGGGCAGTCTGCGCGATCGCCTCGAGATCGGGCTGGTCTCACGAGAAGACGCCAGCGATCTCCTCACCGAGATTTCTGAAGTCCTCGAGCGGATCCACGCCCTGGGCGTGGTTCATGGTCACCTGTCACCCTCTGAGGTGATGTTTGATGACGCGGGCCAGCTTCAGATTATCGGACTGGGGCAACCGCCATGGGTGTCGAATGGACCGAATGGGCACGGAAAACAGGCCATCCACGAGTACTTGGCCCCTGAGGTCCGTGAAGGCGCCCAACCCACGTCAGCCTCGGATCAATATTCCCTGGCAGTTCTGGCCTTCGAGCTCTTGTCCGGTCTTCGCGTCCAGGAAGCTCTGAAAGCCGCGGCCGACCTCAAGGCGCGTGCCTGCGGTTCTGTGGCCGAGCCAAGCCACCTGCAAATCCTGCTTCCGCCAAAGGTCAGCGAGGTTCTTCAACGGGCGCTGGACGATGATCCGTCCAGACGCTTCGGTTCTGTGGGGGAGATGATCCGGGCTCTTGATTCGGCGGCTCGGACTCCCTCCCTCCCATTGCGTGCTCCTCAGCCCAGGCTTCACTCGGAAGGACGAATACGCCGGTCACTCGGCTGGGGGATCACAAGCATGGTCGTCGTGGTTTTCGCCTGCTTCGCTTTGTCCGTATCAGCTTTGGCGGCAGTGCGTTGGATGGGGTTTGACCTGACGTCGATCGCCGGCTTGCTTTCGGATCAGCGGCCCGCGCCAACGGTGGCCGGGACGCCTGAGCTACTGCACGCCCGCCTGCCTCAGCCAACCCCGAATCGGCCTGGGCCTGCCACAGAGGATTCCCAAGCCGCCTTCTTCCTCACCCCGAACCCGATCGGACCGGATGACCCACAGTCCGAATCAACGGGAGAAGATGCTGAGGCGCCTGATTCGGCGAAAGCGGCGACAACGGCACCCACTCAGGTTGCCCAGCAGCCCGGGAGCGCCTCGGGCGACGCCGGCGACCCGACGGCGACACAGGTCTTTTCCGGCACTCCAGATCCAAACAACCCCCAGCAAGCTTCTCCTTCGCCGACCGATCAGCAGGACAACCAAGGGGTCTGCCAGGAACCAGCGGGCGGGGCTAAGTCCTGCACCCCTACCCCCGGCTCTCCCTAGTCAGGCTTTCTCTCTCCCAACCAACCCCTCACACCTTTTGAACGATCTCGCCGCGTCTTGCCGAACAAAAAGAACGCGCCGGGGTCCCTTACCCCGACGCCCTTGCGGCTGATCCGCCCTGCTAGGAAACGCATCCCCAAAGGCGGAGGGGCGTTCACCGCGCCCCGTCCTGAGCTGCAGGGTCTCGCCGGCTTACGCAGCCAGCGGGAGCACCGCCTCCAACTGCCGGGTGAGCATTGGCTTAGGAAGATAGCCGACGATCCGGTCGACAACTTCACCGTGGTGGAACAGGATCAGCGTCGGTATCCCTTCAACCCCGTATGCCATCGCTACATCGGGGTTCTCATCGACGTCCACTTCGACGAACTGAATCCGGCCGTCGTATTCCTCCGCCAGTTGATCGATCACGGGGGCCATCAACCGGCATGGTCCACACCATTCCGCCCAGAAGTCGACCACTACTGGCGCCGACACCTTGAGGACTTTCTCGTCGAATTCATCACTATTCACATGGATCGGTTTTGCCACGATTTCATTCTCCCTTCCGACTTAAGGACGCAAGTCGGAGGAGGAGTCTTACCTGGCCCATTCCCAATCTGGAATGCCTCCCAAGTCTCTCCCCCCGCTCGTCCGACCACTCCCAAGCTTCTGAGGAGCCCCCGGCCGAGCGCAGCCCGGTGGGCTGCGCTTCCACTGGCAGCTGCCCCGGCTAAGCCGCTCCAATGAGCGGTATGCTGAGACGGCAACGGGAGGCAGAAGAAGTCGCATCTAAGGTTGTGAGGGAGAAGACGGAACCAGCTTAGATGCACTCATTTATGGCTTTGCCGGTTCCTCTTTCCGCCGCCGGCGAGTCGCTCTCAGCCTGCATACCGTTAGCCAGCAACAAGGGTGCCCTCATCCTAGAGCTGAATATTGGTCATTTCCGATGCAAAACCTGTATAATCCGTCCTGTCCTTTTCCCCTTTCTCGGGAGACCATGCATGCCCCAGATTGTTTCCATCCACTCGTTCCGAGGCGGGACGGGTAAGTCGAACACGGCCGCCAACCTGGCCGCAATGCTGGCCCAACAGGGGAAGCGGGTTTGTGTGATTGATACAGATATTCAATCACCAGGCATCCATATCCTCTTCGGCCTGGACGGTGAGGAGGTCAAATCGTCCCTCAACGATTTCTTGTGGCACGGTCGCGCCATCGAGGAGGTTGCACTTGACGTAACCCCCGACGATGTCAGGGCAAATTCCGGCACCATCTTCCTCGTTCCATCCAGCATCAAGCCGGGTGAAATTACACGCGTGTTACGCGAGGGGTATGACGCGCGGCAATTGACCGAAGGCCTTCGCCGTCTGCTCACCGGGCTCAAGCTGGACTACTTGCTCATCGACACCCATCCCGGCCTGAACGAGGAGACGCTCCTTTCTCTGGTGATCTCCAACACACTGCTCATCGTCATGCGTCCCGATCAGCAGGACTACGAGGGGACCGGCATTACGGTCCGGGTCGCCCAGGAACTGAAGGTTCCCCGCATTTTGCTGCTGGTCAACAAGGCCCCCAACAGCCTGGAGCCAAAGGCGCTTGCTCAGCAGGTCGAGCAGGCTTATGGATGTCAGGTGGTCGCGGTCTTGGCGCATTCCGATGAAATGATGGAGTTGGGCAGCCGGGGGCTTTTCAGCCTCACCCACCCCTCCCATCCTATTGCCGAGCAATATCGCGGGATCGCAGCTCAGCTGGCGTAGATCGCCGGCGGTCCTCCTCGACATCATGCCCGACGAACCCTCCTTCTTCTCTGGTGTGGACCTGCTGGATGGCCTGCCCTCGCGCCGCGCAGGTACCATCCTCTTCGCCATCGAGAGCCGGAGTGCACAACTCGTCTCCCAGTCCAGGCAGGCTCTGGCCAGCTACCTCACCGAAAAGAGCGCCGAGGAGAAGGAACAGGCCTTCCTTGCGGCCCTGGCACAGGGGCGTGACCTTCCCCTGCAGCCAACCATCCAGGAGCTGGAGCGGTTTGCACCGGAGTGGGCGACATTGGTTCCCGCTGAAGCCAACTTGCGCGCGGCGCTTGCCCACATGTTGGGAGAGAAGTATCGGTTTCGGCTCAAAGATGTCCCAGCCATACGGCGGTCGCTCGGGCTGGAAGCCGAGGCGGTCGAACGGGTCTTTGAGCGCATGTACCAACGCCCCCTCGACTCAATCTACTCCCGAGCCAGTCCATTGCCAGAGCGAATTCGCTGGCTGCTTTCTCGTCTGGCCAACACCCTGGAACGAATGCCGCCTTTCTGGACTTCCTTCTCGTTGACATTGACTGAGACGGTCGGTGGGAGTGTGCTTGCGCTCCCCATCGCACTGGCCGGGGTTGGACCCATCCCAGGGGTTGTTCTGCTCGTCATTCTGGGCCTGGTTAACATCCTCACCATCGCCGGGATCGTGGAGGCGATCACGCGTAACGGAAACATGCGCTATGGCACCGCCTATTTCGGTCGCCTGGTAGGCGACTATCTGGGCCGCCCTGGATCGATCATCCTGGCACCGGCGCTGCTGCTGCTGAATGTCCTGCTCCTGACCGCCTTCTATGTCGGCATCTCGACCTCGCTGGGTGACGCCACAGGAACCAATCCGATGTTGTGGGCCGCACTCGTCTTCCTGGTCGCAGTCTATTTCCTCCGTCGCGAATCGCTCAGTGCAACCGTAGCCTCGGCGCTGGTCATCGGGATCATTAACATCCTGATCATCATCGTGATCTCGGTGCTGGCATTCTTTTACTTGGATCCGGCGAATCTCCGCCATGTCAGATTACCTTTCGCGGAGGGACGGACCTTTGACCCAAAGATCCTGGAGCTCGTCTTCGGCGTTGTGCTCACGGCCTACTTCGGACACACCTCGGCCGGGAATGCAGCCAAGGTCGTCCTGCGTCGTGACCCGGGTGGCCAATCGCTGGTCTGGGGCAACATCGCCGCGATGGCCACCGCGATCGCCCTCTACAGCCTGTGGGTGGTCGCCGTCAACGGGGCCGTCCCGGCCGCAGTCCTGGAGGGCGCAACCGGCACGGTCATCTCACCGCTGGCGGCCAGAATCGGCGGGGTGGTCCCAGTGCTTGGTGCGATCTATGTGATCCTTGCGATGGGGATGGGGTCGGTCCATTTCTCGTATGGCCTCTACTATCAGGCGCGTGAAATCCTCCCCTCAAACCTCAAACGCAACGCTCGGCTCATCATCAGCATCGCCCCGGTCTTCCTGCTCTTCGTCGTGGCGGAATGGCTACTCTTCACCCGGCGCGAGTCTTTCTCCGGGCTGCTGGGGATCCTGGGGGTACTATTGGTCCCAATTCTGGGGGGCGTCTTCCCGATGCTCATGTTGGCCGCCAGCCGCCGCAAGGGCGACTATGCGCCCAGGTTCTCACTTTCGTTTCTGGGCCATCCGGTCGTTGTGGGGGCGATCTACCTGCTCTATCTGGGCGGGGTATTCATCTACGGTCTGATCATCTGGCAGGATCCGCTCCAACGTGCGATTGCCATCGGGGTCGGCGTGGTGATGGTCATCGTCACCGGCCTGATCATCCGGCGGGGAGCCTTCGCACCCCGGATGGTTGTCGAGTTGCGCGTTCAAGTCTCGGACATGGATGAACGGGCAACCCTTGCTGTCATTGCGGATGGGAAACCTGTCGAGACGGGCATTCGGCTGGAGTATGTGGACGGGGAACAGACCTTGCGGGGGGCCGAATTCGAGATCGGCTCCTTCAAGAAGTTGAGGAAGTTGTGGGTACAGTTTCCTGCCGGACCCTCGCGAGAATTGAAACTCTGGGTCCATGCCGTCTCGCCGGAAGGCTACAGCAGCGCCTTGCCTGCCACCCTCCGCTTGCGAAGGGATGAGCAGGCGGAAGAGGTGCGGGTTGATCCCCGGGATGGCCAGGCGCTGCTTCCCATCGTCGCCCAGAACCACGAACTCGAGATCATACTTCGCCCATAGGAGTTGACCTTGAAGAACCAACCGGATTCACCGAGGCAATACCCTGCCAGACTGCTCTCGGTCGGTCTTGCGCTCACCCTCCTGATCACCGGCTGCGGCGCCCCAGCCACGCCGGCCGCGACGGCCGTTCCCACAGAAGCTGCCACGCTGGCGCCAACCCAGGCGGTCTCCGCCCGCGGGCAGGGCGAGATCCTGCGCCTGCTCTACTTCCAGGCGCCGACGATCGTCAATCCGCATCTCTCGCCGGGGACCAAGGACCTCTCTGCCAGCCGCATCACCTACGAGCCCCTGGCCAGTTTCAACGACGAAGGCGAACTGGTTCCCTTCCTGGCCGAGGAAATCCCCAGCCTGGATAACGGAGAAGTCGCCGCGGATGGCACCTCTGTGACATGGAAGCTAAGACAGGGTGTTCAGTGGGCTGATGGAGAGCCCTTCACGGCCGACGACGTACTATTCACCTACGAGTACGTCAAGAACTCGGACGTCAAAGCCACCAGTGCCTCTGCCTACGTCGACGTTGACCGCGTGGAAGTTCTCGATGACTTCACGGTGAAGGTCCACTTCAAGCAGCCGACCGCCGGGTGGTACGCGCCCTATGTCGGTGCGTTTGGAATGATCATCCCGCGACATCTCTTCGAGGCCTACAACGGGGCCAACGCTGCGGAGGCGCCCGCCAACCTGCTGGCGATCGGCACGGGGGCGTATTATGTCTCCGAGTTCCGAAATGAGGATGTCCTCATCATCGGTGGAAACGCCGTGAGCACCAACAAGATCATCTATGAGATCAATCCCTACTACCGCGACCCGGACAAGCCCTTCTTCAGCCGAGTGGAATTGCAGGGTGGTGGAGACCTGGACTTCGCCGTGCAGGCGGGGAAAGAAGGTCTGGTGGATTTCGTCTGGAACACCGCGGTTTCCGAGGACGCGATGGTTGACGCGGAATCAGCAGGCAACGTGTTGGTTGTGGCGCCAGCTTCTTCGTTCGTTGAGCGGATCATGTTCAACTTCGCCGACCCCAACGCAGAAACGCCCGATGGCGAACGCGCCAGCGTCCAGTTCCCACATCCAATCCTGTCGGACCTGAGCGTCCGTAAGGCGATCGCCATGGCGATCAATCGGGAAGCGATCGCCGCTCCCTATGGTCGCGGAGGGGTACTAACAACCAACATCCTGACCGAGCCGCCGTACTTCGCCTCACCGGACACGTCCATCGAATATAACCCTCAAGCCGCCGCCGCTCTGTTGGACGAGGCCGGGTGGGTGGACAGCGATGGGGACGGGGTCCGGGACAAGGATGGCGTAGAACTGCGCCTGGTCTTTCAGACCTCGATCCAGGCCCTGCGCCAACGCGCCCAGGACCAGGTCAAGCAGGATCTGGAAGCGATTGGGATTGCCGTCGAGCTGAAGCAGATCGATTCCAGCATCTTCTTCGGACCGCCGACCGACACCACCGACACCCGGCGGCAGTTCTACGCCGACCTGGAGGAGTTTGCCTTCAGCAACAAGAGCCCCGACCCGACCGCCTACATGGCGGGCTGGGCCTGTGACCAGATCGCCCAGAAGGCCGATGACTGGTCACTCCCGAACTGGTCCCGCTACTGCAATCCGCAGTTTGACGCGCTTTTCGAACAGGCCACCCTGGAGCTCGATCCCGACCGGCGGGCCTCGCTGTTCGTGCAAATGAATGAGCTGCTCATCCAGGACGCCGCCGTGATCCCGCTGGTCAAGTTGACCCTCCCGGCCGCAGTAAGTGTGGACCTGAAAGGCTGGGACTTCACGGCCTGGGATGTGGAGGTCTGGAACATCGCCGACTGGTACAAATAGTCGGCGGTTTCGTCATGAACACATCGTTTCTCCAACGCCTCTTTGGCCGGTTGCTGCTGCTGAGGCGCAGACTCAAGATCGGCCCCAAGCTGAGCATCGGGTTTGGGATCCTGATCGCGCTGATGCTGGTCGGGTATGGCCTGGGGATCTCGGGCAGCACTCAGGCGACCCAGGAGATCAACCGCACGACCAGCCTGCGCGCTCCGACCACGCTTGCCTCGGCGCGGGCGCAGGCTAACCTGCTCAGGCTGGTGGCCGATCTTCAAGCCTATCTCGCCTTGGGGGATTCTCAATATCGGGAAGACTACGCCGCCTACCAGGCGGAGTTCGAGGCTAACGTGGCCGAGCTCCAGGCCATCATTGACCAGCCCGGTGTGCAGAATTCGCCGGAGTATCGAACACTCGCCGGCAACCTGGAAACCCTGCGCGCGAACTACAGTGAATGGTCCGCCTTGGTCCCTGGCTTGTTCGAGCTCAGAGATGACCAGCTACGCCGCGAGCCTGCCCTCAGGATGCTGATCGTGGAGGCCGCTCCGCTGATCAACACGATCATCGTCAACTCGTCCGCGATGATCACAACCCAGCAACAGAGCGATCCGACCCCGGAGAACATCGAACTGATGGGCTCCATGGCCGAATTCCAATCCTCCTTCTACGCCATGGTCGCCGGTCTTCGGGGTTACGTGACCACGCGCCGGGACAGCTTTAAATTCGAGTATCAGGCCAACCTGGACAGTAACAGCCAGGCCTGGGAACTCCTTACCGGGGAACGCGATTTGCTCGTCCGTAGCCAACTCGCAAGTCTGGGCCGGATCCAGGAGGCTCGGGCTGCCTTCCTGGTGATGCCGGACGATATGTTCGACGCGGTGGAAGGCGAACACGCCCGGGAGGACTTGTACCTTTTCCGCACTAACGCAGTCCCGCTGGCGGATGCCATGCTGGACCTGCTGGACCAGGAGACCACGCTTCAGCAAGACCTGCTGCAAGCCGACCTCAACCATGGCCGCCAGCAGTTAGGCAGCGCGCAGATTACCTCCGTCGGGGGCGCACTGGTTGTGCTTCTGGCAGGCCTCATCCTGGCCTGGGCCATCGGGAGGGACATCGCACGTCCGATCCTGCGCCTGACGGACACCGCCCAAGAGATCCAGGCGGGCGACCTGAAGGCTCAGGCCGAGGTCAGTTCTGAGGACGAGATTGGTATCCTGGCCAGTACGTTCAACGCCATGACCGCCAAGCTGCGGGAGACACTCCAGTCACTCCTGGATTATCTGGAGCAGGTCAAGGTCGTGATGAGCGCCGCGGCCGCGGTCGAGGAAGATAGGTTTGAGCCGACTTCATTGGATGGCCTTGCCAAGCGCGAGGATGCCCTCGGTCAGTTGGCTCGGGTCTTCCAGAAGATGGCCCGCGAAGTCCGCTTACGTGAAGAGAAGCTGAAAGAGCAGGTCAGGGAGCTTCGCATCGTCCTTGATGAAGCGCGGCAGCAGAAGAAGGTCGCCGAGATCACCGAATCCCAGTACTTCAAGGATCTGCAGAGTGAAGCCCAGTCCCTGCGTGATATCATCGCCGGTGCATCCGATGAGCACACAGGGAAGGCATAGCCGTGGATCGCTTCAGCGTGACCGTGCCGGTAATGCCCGAGCGCGCCGCCCGAAGGGAGCGATAGCCCCATAGACTGTCCAAGGTGTGGCACTCCAAATCGTGAGCAGGCGAATTTCTGCAAGAACTGCGGAAATTTGCTGCTTCCGACTTGCCCCCGCTGCGATACTGCGCTTCCGAAAGCAGCCCTTTATTGTGATCACTGCGGCTTGAAGCTGGCGGAGGCCTCCAGCCTCGACCGCTGGGCCGCCGCGGCAGCCGGTGCTCTACCCGTGGCACAGACGGGACCTACGCTCGAAAGCAGTTTGGCGAAGAAGGCTGCGCAAACTCCCGTATCGTCGCTGCCGGCTGCACCCCTCTCTCGGGTTGGCAAGACCGCTCCCGAGCCAGCACGGATCGAATCCCACTTGCAGCGCTTCATCCCCATGGAACTTCAAGCAAGACTGGATGCGGCGCGGGCCAGTGGAGAGATGGTCGGCGAGCGGCGCGTGGTGACCATGCTCTTTTCCGACGTCAAGGGATCCACTCAGGCCGCCGAGCAGCTCGACCCGGAGGACTGGAGCGAGATCATCAACGCTGGTTTCGAGTTCATGATCAAGCCGATCTACCGCTACGAGGGCATCGTCGCCCGGCTGATGGGGGATGGCATCCTGGGCTTCTTCGGCGCACCCATCGCCCACGAGGACGACCCGCAGCGCGCCATCCTGGCCGGACTGGAGATCGTGGCCGGGGTCGGTCCTTACCGCGAGCAGGTCAGGCAGCGGTACGGCGTGGACTTCGATGTGCGCGTGGGAATCAACACTGGTCTGGTGGTTGTGGGAGCCGTAGGCTCCGACCTGCGCATGGAGTACACCGCGTTGGGTGACGCGATCAATCTGGCGGCCCGCATGGAACAGACCGCCAGGCCCGGCACCGTGCAGGTCGCCCACGACACCTACAAGCTGGTCAAGCCCTTGTTCGAATTCGAGGAACTGGGAGGGATCGAAGTCAAAGGCAAGGCGGAGCCGGTGCCGGCCTACCGGGCCCTGGGGGCCAAAGAGTTGGCAGGACGGGGGCGCGGGATCGAAGGCCTGCACGCCGAGATGGTTGGGCGCCGGGTTGAGCTGGCAACCCTGCGTGAGGTGATGGTCGACCTTAAGCAAGGGGTCGGTCGAATTGTATGCCTCTTGGGCGACGCAGGCCTGGGCAAGACACGGCTCATCCAGGAGGGCCGGAAGGTCTTCCAAGAAGTGATGGGCAGCGAAGCCAACTGGCACGAGACCACCACACTCTCCTACGAAACTAACCAGGCTTACGGGCTGCTTCAGAGGCTGCTACGCCGGGTTGAGGGGATTGCTTACGACGACCCGCCGCCGCGCATACGCCAGAATCTTGCCTCGGTGGTGGAGGGCGTTGCGCAAGACCGCCGTCCCCGCGCCATGCAGGTCTTGGAGGCGCTGTTCGGGCTGAATGGCCATGAGCAGGCGCTTCCGCTGGAGGGTGAGGCATTCCGACGCGAGCTCTTCGAGACGGTACAGGGTTGGTGGCGCGCCCGCTTCGGCGATCGGCCGACAGTGCTGGTGTTCGATGACATGCACTGGGGCGACACTGCCTCCATCGAACTGCTCCTGCAACTCCTCCCGCTCACCGGGGAGATCCCGGTGGTCCTGCTGTGCGCCATGCGTGGCGAGCGTGAGGCCCCGGCATGGCAGATCAAGACGCAGTCCTATGAGCTCTATCCCCATCGCTACACCGAGATGTCCCTGCGCCCGCTCACGGAAGAGGAGAGCGATGAGCTGGTGAGCCGCCTGCTGGCCATCGCCGAGATCTCCAACCCGCTTCGGGCCAGGATCCTCGAGCGCTCGGCGGGGAACCCATTCTTCATCGAAGAGGTCGTGCGCACGCTGATCGAGAACGGCGCGGTGTACCCTGAAGAGCGAGCGGTGAACGGGGAGCTCCGCCGATATTGGCGCTCAACGAACGAGGCCGCCGATTTCGCCATCCCCGACAACCTGCGCTCGCTGCTGGCCGCCCGCATGGATCGGTTGGAGGAGGCGACCCGGGCCACGCTGCAGATGGCCTCGGTGATCGGACGTAACTTCTACTACCGGGTTCTTCAAGCGGTCGACGAAGGGACTTCCGACCTGGACAAGAACGTCGGGACACTGTTGCGTCTGGACATGATCCGCGAGATGGCGCGGGTGCCCGAGATCGAATACAGCTTCCGCAATCCGATGACCCAGGAGGCGGTCTACAAGACGATCCTGCTAAAGCGCCGCCGCGAGTTCCATCGCCGTGTCGGGGAGGCCATGGTGGAGCTGTACCCCGACCGCCTGGAGGGGCTCTACGGCCTGCTGGCCCATCACTTTGCGCTCGCCGGGGAGAGGGAGAAGGCCATTGAGTATTCGCGCAAGGCGGCCAAACAGGCGATGGCCGTCTACGCGTACGACGACGCTGCCCAGAACCTCCGCGCCGCCCTCGAGCTGATCCCGCTGGGGGAGGTGAGCGCGATCCACCTGTCTTTGCGCGAGGAGTGCGCCGACATCTTCTGCCTGCTGCGAGATGGTGCGCGGGCTATTGGGGAGTATCAGCAGGCGCTGGAGTTGTGGCGGGGAATGCAGGATTCAGACCGCATGGCCGGCGTGCGACTGCACCGCAAGATCGTGCAGGCCGTCACCGACCTGAAATGGTCTGTGAGCCTGGAGAACCTGCAGCGTGCCAATGCTGCTCGCGAGGACTCGCGTGCCAGCCTGGTACGGGCGCTGGACCAACTCGAAGGGGAGCCGCCGTATCTGGAAACCGTGCGGGCGCGCATCGCCCTTTCCGCGGATGCCTGGCGCATTCAGGAACCACCGGACTGGGATACGGCCCAGCGATTCGCGCAGGCCGCGGTTGATATGGCTGCCGCGCTCGATAGCCCGGTGGATTTGTCCCAGGCGCACGGCGCGCTGGCCAACGTGTTGGACGGCCGCAGCCGGTTGCGCGAGCATCTGCAGATGGCCGAGCAGCGCCTGGCGATTTGCCGCCAGCCCGAATTCAGCGACCTGCGCGAGACCCTCGAGGCTCTAAGGGGACTAGGGACCGCCCTAATGTATGTAGGCGAGTATGCTCAGGCACTTCCCTATCTGGCGGAAGCAGAAGGCCTGGCAACCCGGGTACAGGCGGTCGATCAGATCGCCAATATACTGACCGTCCAGGCCCAGTGCCTGTTCAGGACGGATCGTTGGGATGAGGTTCTCGCCTTGGAGGAGAAGTGGCGCGATCTGGAACGACGCCACACTCGGGAACGGGTTGGTGCTACCTGCTTCTTGGTCGCGCTCAGCGCCAGCGTACACGCTCTGCGTGGCGACACCGACCGGGCGAACACCTACGCCCAGGAGTCCTATGACTTCATGGTCTCGATCTCCGGGAAGCCGGAGAAGTGGCAGCGCAATCAGTTCTACTGAAGATCGCTGCCGCTGCTGGCACAGGGCGAGTTCGCCCTCCTCAGAGAGAGCCTGGAGCCGGCAATCCAACTATCCGGCCAACCCGTTCAGCGCGGCACCATGGCGCACGAACACGCCGTGTGCATGATGCTGGTAGATGGCGCAGCCCGTGCGCGAGACGAGAAGGTCTTGCGACGATACGCCCCGCGTTTGGAGAAGCTGGCCCGGCGAGATGACCACCGGCTGTGCCTCGCCATCGCCCACCGAGGCTGGGGCGTGGCCCATCGGCTGGCGGGCGAGAACGCCGAGGCCGAGGAGCGACTGAGCAAGGCACGCGAGCTATTTCAGGCATTAGAGGCCCGCTGGCAAGTCGGGCGTACGCTTCACGAAATGGCAGAACTCGACTTGGCGCGGTCCGACAGCGCGGCTGCGCTCGATCGCTTCGGTCTTGCCCTGGCGGCGTTCGAGGCGCTCGGCGCCGCCCCCGACGCAGAGCGCACGAAACGGGCGCTGGCGGACATCTCCTAGCTGCTGCCCGACGGCTTCTCGGAGCACCCCCTTGAGAAATGGAAAGCCCCCGACATGCCGAAGGCTTCTTTGACCGGTGGTCCTATCGGGTGAGGGCATTCCAGCGATCGATGGAGGGGTGGTGACGGCCCGCGTTCTTGCCCCGCCCCTCACGCCCGGGCAGTAGGACAAGCGAGGGATCCTGGCGACCATCCGGACGCGCGTGCGTGGTTCTAGCTCGAAGTCATTCTCTCGGGATCACTCTGCACAAACGTCCCGTTGCGCAGGTCTGCCAGGGCCTGCTGGATTTCTTCCTGTGTGTTCATGACGAAAGGGCCGTAGGGGAAGATCACCTCTCTGAACGGTGCACCGGCCATGAGCATGAATCGCACGCCGGATCCTGGTCCAGCCTGGACGCTTACGTAGTCGCCACCTTCGAAGATCACTAATCGAACCGCTTCGACTGAATCGCCTGGGGTGTCGCCGTTCATCCCGAATCGCCCACTCCCCTCAAACACGTAGGCGACAACCGTGTGTCCTTCGGCCGTCGGGAAGGAGGCCTGTGCGCCGCTCTCAAGGGTGACATCCATGTAGAGCGGTCGGGCAGCAATCTCCGTCACCGGTCCAGACGTTCCGCCGTACTCACCGGCAACGACACGCACCCTCGCGCCATCTTTCTCCACAGCCGGGATGCTGGATTCTTTGACCTCCTGGTAACGCGGCCGGCCCATCTTTTGGGCTGCCGGGAGGTTCACCCACAGCTGGAAACCGTTGATCAAGCCGGTCGGGCCGCGACGGGGCATCTCCTCGTGCATGATCCCGCGTCCGCTGGTCATCCATTGCACGTCACCGGGTCCGATGACCCCCACGTTGCCCAAGCTATCCCGGTGACGCACATTGCCTTCGAGCATGTAGGTAACAGTCTCGATCCCCCGGTGAGGGTGTGTAGGGAAGCCCACAATGGGGCCTTCGATCGGGTTGTTGAAGGCAAAATGGTCGAACAACAGGAACGGATCAAACAGGTTGGCCCGGCTTGGGCCGAAGGACCGCCGCAGCAGGACGTCCGCCCCTTCGATCACGAACTGCGGCTCGATGATTTGTTTGATCTTGCGTGAAACAGCGGTCATGTCTTTCACCCTTGGAACATGGACTAACATTATCCATATCATACCACCGGGAGGGGG
>Ga0299912_10001018_pt1 | contig 22640 bp, 20 predicted proteins | sample RVTome_2_FD_207667 | JGI IMG/M metagenome (GOLD analysis project Ga0299912, IMG submission 207667) | Soil microbial communities from uranium-contaminated site in the Upper Colorado River Basin, Wyoming, United States - RVT95D214 (version 2) ... | reverse complement strand
CCATGACGAGAAAGAATTTGGTGTAGCCGGCATAATATTGCAAAGATAATCCACGAATGTCCTTGACTAATGAAGGAATATGTCATAGCTTAAAACAGGAATTATTTTTGTTTATTTAAAAACATGCATGGCTCAAAGCCCCATTTGAATAAACAGAAGCACAAAGCCTCTCAAGACCATAAAAAATTATTCCTATGGCGGTTCCGCTGGTCAGTAAGTTTTTGCATTGCGGCTAAGCTTCTGGAGAGCGGGATTGTCAGGAGAAGGCGCTTCACCAATAATTTAAAAGCGAGGATAATATAAATGGCCCAATGTCAGCACGGTTGGGAGATGACCAATGTTCGTTTTGGATTTATAGCTTTTGAGAAGTGCTATCATTGTCGCGAATTAAGAACTTATTTCATTGAAGATGATGTGCCGCTCCTGGGAGACAAGTATCGGGAAGGCAATTGCTTCTGGAGTCGAGTGGGCAATGCTCAGGCCTTGCGCTTTGATCTTCGCTGTACGCGTTGCGGCAAAATCGAACCGCTCGACGAATTAATGGGATTCATGCACTGCACGGGGTGTCTACCCGATTGTCAAGTGGATATTCTGCAAAAGCAATTTGAAATGGAGAAAACCTGGGTCTTGATAGCCTTCGGATTTTTTGATAAGGGTCGTGTCCCGGCAATCTCCCCCTCCAAGCTTGACATCCTGACCGATTATTTCAACCAGAGGCGGGATACATCCCGCTCCCGGATCAAGATTGTTTCAGCGGAACTGATCATCGATCTGTCTCGCTGCCGGGGCGATTTCATCCACGACGTGGATATGCTTTCACTGGAAGCCCCTGATAGGCGAACATCGTTGCTATAATTGGTAATGAATTCATACTTAAAATTATGGGAGATCCTACATGACAACAAAGGACTTAATCAGTAAGATCGATCTGAAGGCCTTGAGCAAATTTGATCATCGTGAGGTAGATGGTGTATTCGTATCTGATATGCTGAGTGATGTCATGGCCAATGCCAAATCGGGGAATCTATGGTTGACGATCCAGACCCACAAGAGCATCGTTTCGGCAGCCAATTTGGTAGACGTAGCTGCTATCGTTATTACGGGCGCCAAACAGGTTCCTCAGGAGACCATCGACCTGGCTGATAAATACAACATAGCCATATTGCGAACTAATCTGCCGACCTTTGAATTGGTGGGAAAATTATATGGCCTTGGTCTCGGCGGCAAATGATTTAGTTGATGGTTTCGAAAATCTATTCAATCGCCAGTTCAGCGGCCGCCGTCGAACTGTGCGGTGGTCTTTAAAGGATAAAGGACTTTGGAGTTTGCGGTGATCAAAGATGCGTTGAAGGCATCAGTAATTGAGGGAAATAACAAGCTCACTACCGTAGTTGAAAATATTTATGCTTCCGATCTCATGAGCGACGTCCTGGCATTCGGCAAGCCAAATTCGGTGTTATTGACGGGGCTGGCGACGCGTCAGGCAGTTGTTTCGGCTCATATGGCAGAATTCAAAGGTGTGGTATTTGTCAGGGGCAAAAAGCCGAAGGATGGCTCGGAGGATTTCGCCCGCGAAAACAACCTTGTTCTTCTTTCTACCCACCTGGATATGTATGAGGCCTGTGTAAAGCTGGATGCGTTAAAATCAGGCAAAATTCATAAGACTCTCGCCAACCATGTCGACCACACCGCCGAAGGCATAATTCTTGAGCACGAATTTCGCATTCGCGGCAACGACTTTGCCAATGCGGGCATGGTCTCCACTGAAGTAAAGTCGATCCTGAAAAAAATCGGCCTGGACGCCAAGCTTGTGCGGCGAGTCGCCATTTCGACCTTTGAGGGCGAGATGAATGTAATTATGCACGCAGAAGAAGCTACGGTAAACTTTATAGTGACAACCAAGCTAATCGAAGTGCTGATCGAGGATAAGGGGCAGGGTATCCCCAATATCGATCTGGCTATGCAGGAAGGATATTCGACCGCCAGTGAAGAGGTCAGGGCCATGGGTTTCGGCTCAGGAATGGGATTGCCAAATATTAAGAAGAATACTGATGAGCTGGACATCGACAGCGAAGTCGGCAGGGGCACGAGGATGAAGATGAGATTTTATATATAAAATGATGAAATTGTGGACGTGTTGGATTGATGCAATATTATCACGCACATAAAATCCTTCCGGAACTCTGTCTCGGGCATATGGATTGTATGCGGCACTGTCCGACTCAGGCAATCCGGGTGCGGGCAGGCAAGGCGACGATTTCCGACGAGCTTTGCGTAGACTGCGGGACCTGCATTTCAGTTTGCACGTCCGGAGCCATTGTGCCTATATCCGATGGCGCTGCCCGAACAAATGGCTTCAAATATAAAGTCGTCATTCCATCCTCGGTATTATATTCGCAGTTTGACTCATCCATTCATCCTTATATAATTCACCTTGCGTTTAAGCAATTGGGCTTTGATGAGGTCGTGGATCTGGGGGTTTCCTGCGCGGTCATGGCTCGCGCTTACATTAAATACATGGCCGGCTATCGCGGGCGGCGGCCATTGATTTCCTCCGATTGCCCATCCATGGTGAGATTGGTGCAGGTAAAATATCCTGATCTGGTTGAATTAATAGCGCCCCTCGATTGTCCGAGAGAACTCACCGCTCGCGAACTGCGAAATAGTTTGCCGAAACAGTTGGGATTAAAACCTGAGGAGATAGGAATAATTTATATTGCTCCGTGTCCGGCCAAGATCGTTTCTATCAAAACTCCGGCTGAGAAGAGCCGGTCCTATTTTGACGGCGTAATTTCCATCAAGGATATCTATGCAGCGCTATTGCCTCATATAAAAGCCATTCTCAAGGAATTTGACGAGACTCTGGTGCCGGCGGATTTCTCTTTCGATGCCGGCTGGGCAGCGCTCGGCGGGATAACGCGAGCCGTCCAGATGGAAAATTGGCTGGCGGTTTCCGGCCTCGAACACGTGATGAAAATATTTGACGACATTGAGAATTCGCGATTAAGAAATATCGATTTTATTGAGGCCTTACCCTGCATGCTGGGGTGTATCGGCGGCTCTTTCAACGTTGAAAATCCGTATGTCGCGCGCACCAATAATATCAAACAGAGAGTCAAATATGAAAAGAGCATAAAAATAGATGAAGAGGTTATCGACCGCAGGCTGGATGAGGGATATTATTTTCTCGAAAACCCGCTATTGCCCCGCCCTACAAAATATTTCGATACCGACCTGGAGACGTCAATCAAGCGAATGAAAGAGATAGAAAAAGTCAACCAAAAATTGCCACATATCAATTGTGGTTGCTGTGGCGCTCCCACCTGCAAAGCCTTCGCCGAGGATTATGTCAGGGGCGAGGCCAGGTTGACAGATTGTATATTTTTGAGGGAAACGTCAATTAAAAAAAGCAGCCAGGCTGATATACCTGAACCTTAAACGGCACTTTTATTATGAAGGATAACGACTCTAATAAGCTGCTCCGGTCTTTTAAAGGCGAAGAGGGAGATTTGATCCCGATTCTCCAGAAATTTCAGCAAAAGTCTGGTTTTATATCGGAGGAGGCTGTCCGAACGATCTCACAATTTCTTAAGCTCTCCGAAAATCAAATATTCGGAGTCGCTTCGTTCTATTCGCAATTTCGTTTTACCGCACCGGGCAGACATTCGATCAAAGTCTGCCTGGGGACCGCCTGTCACGTCAAAGGCGGACAGATAATTTGTGAGGCTGTGAGCAGGCACCTCGAAGTGAAGCCTGGAGAAACTACGGAAAATGGTCAGTTTGATTTGCAGCGAGTTGCCTGCCTGGGTTGCTGCGCGTTAGCCCCCGTGATTCAAGTCGATAAAGATATTCATAGCCGGATGGCCGTAATACGACTAAAAGAAGTGCTCCATAAATATGAATGAGATAGATAAATTAATCCAGCAAGCTCGCCGTAAGTGGCAATCGCTTCAAAAAAGCCGAATTCCGCTTATTTATATAGGGACCGCTTCGTGCGGTCGGGCGGCTGGGGCGCTGGACGTTCTGGCAGTTATAAAAAAAACGCTCAAAAAAAATGACCTGAAAGCCAGGCTGGTTGAAGTCGGCTGCATAGGGCCATGTTATCTTGAGCCGTTAGTCGATATAGCGTTGCCGAATCATCCCCGTATCAGCTACAGCAACGTCAATCCAGCAAAGGCGACCAGGATTATCGAATCGTACTTGATCAATGGCAATCCCGAACCAAGATTGGCGGCCGGGCATTTTGGCGAAAATGGAGCCGACTTGCCTGAGGACATTCCCCGATTTTTCGATCTGCCGATGCTCAAATCGCAGGTGAGAATCGTGCTGAGGAATTGCGGTTTCATCGATCCTGAAGATATCGAGCATTATTTAGCCAATGATGGCTACGCTGGGCTCGCCAGAGCTTTCGAGATGGGTCCCGAAGCGGTAATTTCGGAGGTCAAAGAGGCCGGCCTAAGAGGCCGAGGCGGGGCCGGATTCCCCACCTATAAAAAATGGGAAGTCTGCCGGAAAGCCCCGGGCAATACCAAGTACATGATCTGCAATGCCGACGAAGGTGATCCGGGCGCCTTTATGAATCGCTCTCTAATAGAGGGGGATCCGCATTCGGTGCTTGAGGGATTGGTTATTGCGGCTTTTGCCATCGGCGCCAGTCACGCTTACATTTACATCAGGGCTGAATATCCTCTGGCAGTGATCCGCCTTAAAAAGGCGATCGAGCAGATGAAGGAATATGGCTTTCTGGGCAAGGACATCCTGGGTTCGGGATTCGACCTGGAGATTACGATCAAAGAGGGTGCGGGGGCTTTTGTCTGCGGCGAGGAAACGGCCCTGATTACATCGATAGAGGGCAAAAGGGGCATGCCGCGTTCCCGGCCGCCATTTCCGGCTATCAGCGGCCTCTATGGCAAGCCAACCATAATTAACAACGTGGAAACGCTCGGAACATTGCCCAATATCCTGCGTCACGGAGCTTCCTGGTATAAAGGATTTGGCACGGAAGGCAACTATGGCACAAAAACGTTTTCCCTGGTGGGCAAAGTTCGACGCACCGGCCTGATCGAGGTCCCGCTGGGGACGACTCTTAGAAAAATCATTTTCGAAATCGGAGGCGGGACGCGAAAAGCCTTCAAAGCGGTTCAGACGGGCGGACCCTCGGGCGGGTGTCTTTCGGAGGAGTTCCTCGATACGCCGATCAATTATGAATCTCTGACGGCGGCAGGATCGATCATGGGTTCCGGGGGGCTTATCGTGATGGATGAAGATACTTGCGTGGTAGATTTGGCTCGTTATTTTCTCGATTTCACTCAAAAAGAATCGTGTGGTAAATGCGCGCCCTGCCGGGTGGGCTCTCGACACATGGTAGAAATCCTGGAAAAGATAACCAAGGGCCTGGGGCAGGCGGAGGATCTAATAAAATTGCAGACCCTTGGTGAAACGGTCAAAAGGGGTTCGCTTTGTGGATTAGGCCAAACGGCGCCCAATCCTGTGTTATCGACGCTCCGATATTTTCGGCCGGAATATCTGCTGCACATAGCGGATAAGCACTGCCAGGCGACCGTCTGCCAGGAGTTGATCGAATATCGGGTCGTTCCCGATAAATGCACCGGCTGTCAGAAGTGCGTCAGCGTATGTCCGACTGGTGCCATTACCGGACCCAGGGCAGAGCCTCACAATTTAAATCCGGCCAAATGCATTAAATGCCGGGCTTGCTATGAAATCTGTCGTTATGATGCAATTGCCGGCGATGCGATCATCATCAGGTCGAAAGGTAGAGTCACTGATGGCGCAGCAGTGTGAGACGATAACCATAAATATCGATAACCGAGCCTGGCAAGCCACAAAAGGGTCGACGATCCTCAGGGCTGCCGAACAAAACGGCATCTATATACCATCGTTATGCGCGCATAAAGACCTCACGCCTTTTGGCGGGTGCCGTATGTGCGTGGTAGAAGTTGAGGGAATGCGCGGATTCCCCACGGCCTGCACGACTCCCGTCGAAGATGGCATGATCGTAAGAACACACACCGCGCAACTCCAGGCGATCCGCACCGAGATATTGCAGTTGATTTTAAGCGAGCACCCATGCAGCTGCCTCGTATGCGAGGAAAATGAGCAGTGCAGGGAATCAACCAACACCATTCGCAAAGCGGGAGTAACCACGGGTTGCCGCTTTTGCCCGAATGATGGGCAATGCGAGCTGCAGGAGGTGGTGTCCAGGCTGGGGGTGAAGGAGGTCGGCTATCCGATTTACTATCGCGGATTGCCCGTCGAGAAGCAGGATCCATTTTATGATCGTGATTATAATCTTTGTATCCTGTGCGGCAGATGCATCCGAATATGCCAGGAGGTCCGCCTGGCTAACACGCTTTCGTTCAAGCAGCGAGGGCGTCAAACAGTCATCGGCCCGGCCTATAGTCGCACCCACCTCGAAGCGGGCTGCGAGTTCTGCGGGGCCTGCGTAGCGGTCTGCCCCACAGGAGCGTTATTTGAGAAGGCCAGGAAGTGGGAAGGCAAGCCTACCGGAGAGGTGACGACGACCTGTGCATTGTGCAGCCTCGGCTGTCAGCTTCGCCTGCTCGTAAAAGATGACCATATAATAGGCAGTTTGCCGGCTGAAAAGTCATCAGCAGATTCTGACCAGTTATGCGTGGTGGGCAGATTTTGTATCACCGAATTGGTGAATAATTATCGACGCCTTAAGCAGGCGTTCAAGGTGCGAGATGGCGGGCGGGTGCCGATATCGTTTGCTGAGGCTATTGATACGGCGGCCGAAAAGCTCCAGGTATGTCCTCCTGGCGAATTCGTGATGATGGTTTCACCAAACTGCAGCAACGAGGACTTATATGTGGCGCAGAAATTCGCCCGGGTTGTTATGGGTTCAAATAATATAGAGATTTCTGCAAAGCGCTCGTACGGGGCGAATTTCGCTTCTTATTATAAATTAATGGGCGGGGCGACCTCGCTGTCTGAGCTGAATAACGCCTCCCTTATCCTCTGTATCGGATTAGACACTAGGTTCGCGCAGTCGGTGGTCGGCGTTCAAATTCGAAAGGCGATTAAACGCGGGGCAAAACTTGTTACCATCAATCCTCGCGAGCATAACCTTTCTTTGATAGCAGATATCTGGCTGCGCCCTTCACCCGGCGAAGAGATCGATACTCTGCGCCTGCTTGCGTCATTGATCGAAACAGATAAAACGGGGCCGTTATCACGTCAGGATATCCTTACAGCAAACAAAAATCGTGATAAAATCAGCCACGCCGCACGGTTGCTTGGCGAATCTGATGCCTCGCAAATTATCGTCGGCGCCGAATTCTCGCAATATAGCCAATTCCGCCAGATCCTTGAGGCGATAGAAAAGTTGGCCAAGATCGCGAAAGCTGAGATTATCTTGTTGCCATCGCAAGGCAACCTCTATGGCTCACTTATGATGGGCGCGTATGCTGAGTTGCTGCCGGGCGGGGCGGCTCTAATCCGGGAAAATGGCTCTAATAGACTGACAGAGGTTTGGGGCGTTCAGGCGGTAGATGCTTTCCTCAAGCAGGCTCTTATGCCAGCTAACATTATAAAAAAGCCCAAGGTGCTGTATCTTGTCGGGGAGAGGTTGCCCGACCATTTCACGGGCGCGGAATATATTATCGCTCAAAATATTTATCCGCCCGAATCGTCAAACGATATTGATCTCCTGCTACCCGCCGCCGCATTCACCGAAACCGACGGCACATTTATAAATCGTGAAGGCCGAATCCAATTTATCAGAAAAGCTGTCGAGCCTCCCGGTGAAGCGCATCCGGATTGGCAAATATTGTGTCTGATTGCCCAGAAAATGGGCAAAGAGGGGCTCGCATTTTCGAATATTGAAGAGATCCAGACCGAAATTTCTGTCTTTATCGATTCTTATAAAAGCGCTGACGCAATGGCCAATAGTGTTGTATCCCTGACGCGTGATCCGCGGCTATTCGAGTCGCAGACCGAAGCTCAACTTACGCGAAAGGGCAACAAGAAATATCCGTATCTATTGACGACGTCGGTTGATGATAATATTTATCGCGGGTTTCCCATCAGCAAATGGGTAGCCGGTTTGAGAAGCCTTTATCAAGTGGGAGTGGTCAATTTAAATCCTGAAGATGGGCGGAAATTGGGAATTTCGCAAAGAGATGAAGTCGTGATCTCTTCGGCGAATTTCGAAAGAACCTGGCCGGTGACTTTGACGACTGGACAATTGCCCGGTACGTTGCACGTAATCCTTGCGCAAGACGACTCCCTTGGAGCGAATCCTCATCACGTGACGATCAGGAAGAAAGATGTTTAAGGTTATCAATAGCCAGATGTTGGTGCCCAACATCCACCAGCTAACACTGGCAGCGCCTGTTATCGCAGCGGAAGTCAAACCGGGTCAGTTTGTAATCGTCCGCGCTGATAAAGAGGGCGAGAGAATTCCTTTGTCCGTGTCCGACTGGGATATCGAAAAAGGCACCATCACGGTTGTTTTTGTGGTGGTCGGCCAGACCACCGGCAGGCTTGCGGAGCTTGTAGAGGGTGAATGTCTGCCCACGGTAGTCGGGCCGTTGGGCAATCCTACGCAGATAGGTCAGCTGGGTACGGTCGTTTGTGTCGGGGGCTGCTATGGCATCGGCAGCATCCTGCCAATCGCCCGCGCTTTTAAACAGGTAGGTAATAGAGTATTTACAATTATCGAGGCGCGAAGTTCTTACCTGTTTTACTGGGAAGAACGGCTCAAGGACGTTTCGGATAAGCTCATATTTATCACACGAGATGGGACCAAAGGTTACCGGGGACACGTTGGCAGATTGCCGGAGATTCTCAAAGATGCAATTTCCGGAAACTCGGCTGATCTCGGGGTCCACCGCCTGATTGTCAATGGTTGCACTTATCTTCTAAAGCGATGTTCCGAGGCCAGTCGGCCGCTGGGCATCAAGACAATTGTAAGCCTGAATCCGATAATGATCGATGGTACCGGGATGTGCGGTGTCTGCCGGGTCTCAGTGGCAGGCAAAACCAAATTCGCCTGTGTAGATGGCCCAGATTTTGACGGCCATGAGGTTGATTGGCCAGAACTTCTCCAGCGACGCAAATCTTACCTCAATGAAGAGATTGTTCCTCTCAGAACCAGCGATTGTGAACATCATCGCCTGAAATAGGCGGGGGAAGAACGATGCCCGAAGCGGAGCGAAAAAGAATCGATTATCGTAGGCGGGAGATGCCCAAGCAGCACCCGGAAGTGCGCTGTCATAATTTCAGCGAGGTGGCTCTGGGATATGCTCCCGAAACCGCCATCGAAGAAGCGAAACGCTGCATCCAGTGCAAAAAGCCCAAATGTGTTGCCCTGTGTCCGGTAGAAATCGACATCCCCGGATTTATCCGCTGCGTTGCCGAGGGCGATTTCGCTTCTGCCATAAAGATCGTCAAACAAAAAAATTGCCTGCCGGCGATCTGCGGGCGCGTCTGTCCTCAGGAGGAGCAGTGTGAGTCCGTCTGCTCATTGCATAAAAAAGGAGGTCAGATCGCTATCGGTCGCCTTGAGCGTTTTGTTGCCGATTGGGAAGCGGAACAAGGCCGGCTTGAGCCTTTCGAAACGCCTCGCTCTACCGGCAAGCGAGTGGCCATTGTCGGAGGCGGACCAGCCGGGTTGACGGTTGCCGGTGATCTAATCAAACAGGGTCACCAGGTAACTATATATGAGGCGCTTCATGAATTTGGCGGAGTCTTAATCTACGGCATTCCGGAGTTTCGCTTGCCCAAGGCAATAGTCCGTCGTGAGGTGGATTATCTTAAACAGCTGGGGGTAGAAACTATCCCTAACTTCGTCGTCGGCAAAACCCGCAGCATGGATAACCTGTTAAAAGAATATGACGCGATCTTCGTGGGCTCCGGCGCCGGGCTCCCCTGGTTTATGAATATCCTGGGTGAAAATTTGAACGGCGTCTATTCGGCGAATGAGTATTTGACCCGGATGAATTTGATGAAGGCTTATACCTTTCCCGAATATCACACCCCCTTCAAACAACACAAAAAAGTTGCCGTAATCGGAGGCGGCAATGTCGCCATGGATTGCGCCCGGACCGCCCTGAGGCTCGGCGCCGAGTCAAGAATCATCTATCGGCGTTCCCGGCAGGAACTTCCGGCGAGGCTGGAAGAGGTCGAGAATGCCGAAGAGGAAGGGGTAATATTCGAATTCCTTACTCTACCCATTCGAAACATCGGCTCCGCAAACGGCTGGGTGATAGAGATCGAATGCTTAAGAATGCAATTGGGGGAACCTGACGCCTCGGGCCGAAGAACTCCGATACCGATCGATGGCTCAGAAACAATAATGCCGGTCGACGCCGTGGTTTGTGCCATCGGGAACAGCCCCAATCCACTCATCCCGGCGACGACACCGGGGCTCGCCGTAGGTAAGAGAGGCAATATCGTGGCCGATGAAGCCACCGGCAAAACTTCGATGGAGCGCGTTTGGGCAGGGGGAGACGTTGTCACCGGCGCGGCTACCGTCATATTGGCGATGGGGGCCGGCCGCAAAGCCGCCAGATCGATGCAGGAATATTTAGCTTCGCATTAGGAGATGAAATGATTAATTCTTTCAACCCGGCTATTTCCTGATTGCGTTATGGGAAGCAAATTTAACAAATCGACTGACCAGGAACATACGGTCACGCTTGAATCCAATATCGTTTCTGCGACATGGGCTCAATCCTTCGCCAGGGGCGGACACGAGATTGGGGTTGATGTGCGAACCGTTTTTGTTGGTGAAGGGGCAAAAATCAAAATAAAGGGAAAAAGCGAAAACGGAAAGAATCTTGGCAAAATCGACGATGTAATTTATGGAAACCACTACTTTGGAAAGCTTTCTATCCCAGAAAATATAAAGCCTGGCGATTATGTTTATTTTCAAGTTAAGTTACCGCAGAACGGAATAGACGCCGAATCAAATCATATTCCAGCCGGTCCGCCCATCAAAGTCACTAATATGAAATGGGATAAAAAAGAAGCCCGGCGCGGCGACATCCTAAAACTTTCGGCCGATATCACCGAAGTCGCTGAGGGAACCGGGGTTAAGGTCGTTATTTTCGAATATGACGCCGATGGTAACCACGATAAAATCGTCGAAATCTCGACCGCGGTTAAGAACAAGAAGGTTGAGCTCGATTGGGAATATGAATACTTCGAGGATATTGATGAGATCCCGACGCAATCGGAATTGGAAAAATACGACGGCAAGTATAATCCGCCGGAGTATTTTTTCGAAATCGAGATTCACGGCCACCGCTTCGGCCAAAACCAGGAATCGGGATTGCTAACGTTCAAGGACTACATCGAAATCAAGCTCCAGAGCGAGGATGGCGAGGCGGTCGCCAACGAAAAATATATCCTGCATCTGGCCGATGGCAGTCAGCGCCAGGGCCAACTCGATGCCTCGGGTTATGCCTGCGAAAAGGACATCCCGCCCGGCGAAATCCGGGTTGAATTTCCTGATTCTCAGGATTATTCGTAAACGAAAGAAGAGGCATGTTGATTCAGCCGAAAATAAAATCGGGCAAATTTACCGTGGGCCCCGAAGCGTCATAGTCGGTATGAGGACAGACTATGCCGAAATATAAACTCGAACCTGATGAAAATCTCCTCCAGTTCGCCGCCAGGTTCGGCACAGAATTGAACGTGATCTGGAACCATCCCGAAAATGCCGCATTAGCTCGGAAATTTAAAAGCCCCTGGCTGGTCGGACCCGGCGAGGAAATATTCCTGCCGGGCGCTGAAAAAGACCGGCGATTTGCCATGTCGGGTGAAATGCGGAAGTTCAAGAAAAACCCCCCGCTCGATATTATCGAGGTCCACCTGGGATTTATGGATGAGGAAGTTAACGCCCGTCTCGCCAAACTCATCGAAAGAGAAGTCAACGCTGCCAAACCGCGGCCGGTAATACTTGTCGAGAGGGGCAAGCTGGAGTCGACGAATCCGATCCTCGAATGGCGCCTCGGCAATTATCCGGTCGGCGATAAAGAATCGCCGATTCGAAAGATCATTCAGGTAACCGGCCAGGAAGACCCGATAGTCCTGATGGAAGGCAAAATAACAAAAGCGAACGTTCTCGACGTGGAAGTTTCGGTCGAGCCCGAAGATGTTCTGGCCAGGTCAATACACGTTTACATGGAACAGATGATACCCGAGGAGCGCGCTCTTAAAGCAAAAGAAATAATCGTCTGCCGGAATTGCGGGCTCTCCAGATCCGCGATAGATGACGTCTGCAAAAATTGCGGACTGTCCGCCTCCAATATTATTTGCCAAGCATGCGGGGTATCCAGGCCGGCCTGGTTGTTCGCCGGCCAGGGATGCGTGGCCGGAAAGCCGCACGTCTGGTCGGATGCCGTTAAATGTTCGGCGCCCGGTGGTCATGCGTGGCAAAAGCCGCGGGACTATGATGGTATGAAGATCTGCAGAGCCTCGAACGCAATCGGCAATCGTCATAGTTGGGCCAGGCAGGTCGGTGTCGAATTCAGACGCGCCTTCGACCTGCTGGAACTTATAAAGCACCGTTCACCCGGTCCGCCGTCCAAAACCAAGCTGCCCAAAGATGAAAGCGGGATCGGGAAAGGCCCCTGGTTATCGCTGGTCCGGTTCGACGTCGGCCCCGAAAAATACGAAAAGCCGGAAGATATGCGACCACCGGTGATCGTCATCAGGACTCCTGAGATGGGCTTGCAGCCGAGCCTCATGAAGCCCTATCTCGAGTTTTTGTTTAAGGCCATATCTATCATGGCGAGTCAATTGGCCGCCGAAAAAGCGGCAAAACAGGAGCTGATCGACAGGGAGTCTACGAAGGCCACAGGTCTCCCCTGGGATATCTGGGAATGGCCCATGCGAGTCTTTCAATTCGGGGCACAGGGAAGCTGCAGCACTCAGGTCGAGTATCAGCCCGGCAAAATCGTCACCGTTATCGCCAGCCTGTATGTGGGTGTCGATATAGATAAGGATGGCGACGCCTGGTCGGTCGTATCTTTGTGTACGCCCGCCGGAATTTATGATTTCGTCCGCAGGAAAATCGCCACTGGCAAAGACCTGGCCGAGCTCGAATCGTATTCGGGACCAAATCCGCGCATCGCAGACTGGAAGCGGCGATTCGCAGAAGCGCCAATGACGCGGGACGATAGAATCACCATGGCGCAGGAGATCGCGGCCGAAATATTTCGCACTCAGGCCGATAGCGGACGCTGGAGTAAACTCACGCTCGACAAGGCAAACATTCACCGGGATCCCAACAGCCCTTATGCCGATATCGAGAGCGCCATAATCGAAAAAACAACGTTGCAGAAGGCGCTGGAAATAATATATAAGTTATATAAACAAAAATACAGCGCTGGAGCAGCCGTCGGCGTGGTGACTCTGACAGTGTCTTACTTTGGCGGTGAGGAGGACAAGAACGCGGCCGATGCCCTGGGAATATATTCAGTGGGAATGGAGGATTACCATGTTCTTCGGGTTCTGCGCAGCGCCTTCTGCCAGGGCATTTCGAAAAGCACCGACTATCCGATTGTCCTGGGCTGGCGGATCGACCGAGTCCAATGTGATCCCAAAAAGATCCAGGAGTCGTTGATTACGGAATTCAATGACTATATCAGACGCATTGACCCAGGCGCCGACGGAAAGCCGACCGCCCTGCTGACAGCGGAGGAATACGCCGACATTATCATCTGGGGTCTCCAGGGGCTCATTACGACCGTCAGACCCGTTTGCGCAGACTGGAATTTTATCGACCATTATTGGGTGAAAGGCGGAGATGAGTGGCGGAAACTTCTTTTGAGACATTTCTGGTCCTTCACGTATTCAGGAGGTGAGGATAGGTTTGTGGTCACCAACCCATTCTATATAGAAATTGCCACCGATTTCTTAAAAGAGCTTCAGGAAATGAAACCCGGCATAGCGGGGATCAGGGATGATGAAATCAAAAGGGAGATAATCAGGCTCGCCAAGGCGGTGCAGATGGCATGGAATGACGAGGGATTAAATAGGGCAGGTTACCGGAGAAAGCAAGGCGGTGTTCTGCAGGAACAGCCGTTGAGAATCGAGGAAAAGGCCTATTATGGTCCCGGAGGCGATTTGACCAGATTTAAGGCCGTGGAATTAATGAATTATGTCGCCAAAAACTGCGGATTCGACAGCGGGCACAAAAGAGGCGATAAGCCGCTTCTTAAAACGTGGCTTAGGCCGGGCAAATGGGGCTTGCCTCAGAATCCGGTCAAGGAGCCGACTACTCAGGACCTGACCGATCAATCTCGCCCTGAATTCGACGGCGCCTGTGTGGACCGGGCGTTCTACAAATCCTGTAATATGATGGCTCTTCAGACAATGGCCGGGAATCTATGGGAAACCTATCAACCTATTGAAACAGCGTAAGCGATTTTCCCCAAGATATATTATCCGATTTGAATTCAATCCGTTCCCTGTTTTGGCCAGACCGAACGGATATTTCGGTTCAAATGAATTTAAACAAATAAGCAGTTTGAATTCGATGACTGCAATTTAAGGCTATTATATCTATGGCCAATTAATCAGGGGAATTGAGCATGTCCTGGCATTCGGATTTGGCACATAAAGGTCAAATGAATATAGGACATTTATAAAAATTATTGAATTGATTTGTTCCAATACCCGAGGTTAATCTACGGAGATTTATTTCCATAAAATTAAAATCATAAAAGGTTGAGACGAGAAAGATAATGCTATTGCAGAGTTATAAATATCGCATCATAGGTAAAAGCGTGAGACCAAAATCTCGAACCCATGTGCCGGAATAGTTATAACTGATTTAGGGACAATGACTATAAGCGGAGAGACTGGGATTCGAACCCAGGAGCCCCTTTTGGGGGCTACACGCTCTCCAGGCGTGCTCCTTCGACCAACTCGGACATCTCTCCTGCCGATAGAATAAATCCGCAGGCATGAAATGTCAATCCGCAAGTTGGGCGAGAATTAATAGCCGGCCCTTTCCAGGGCCGGCGCGAGGCTCGTGGTCAAAGACCTTTATTCAAGCATCGCGTATTAAAATTAATGATAAGTCTGAAAATTTTTGAGAAACGTTCTCTAAGATAATACCTTGACAATAATGGCTGCGCAGAATAGCATTGCCGCATGGAGCAATTCAAACGACTGATAGATATTATGGCGCGGCTGCGGGGGCCGGACGGCTGCCCCTGGGACAAAGCCCAGGACCATAAGTCGATAAAACCTTACCTTATCGAGGAGGCTTACGAGGTTCTGGAAGCTATCGACGCAGATGGTGAGGATAAACTGGCTGAGGAGCTTGGCGACCTGCTTTTGCATATCGTCTTTCACGCACAGATGGCCAGTGAGGCAGGGCGATTCGATATCGAAGCAATCTGCCGCAAAATCTCCGATAAATTGGTGGAACGACATCCTCATGTGTTCAAGGAGAAAGTTGACTTAACACCTTCACAGGTGCTCGATCGCTGGGAGGTGATCAAGCAGAATAACCGCAAAGATTATTCGGTCCTCGATGGCGTGCCGAGATCGATGCCGGCGCTGCTTAAGGCCTATCGTATCCAGGAAAAAGTCGGGCGGCTCGGTTTCGACTGGAAAGAAGCTGGCGACGTGGTGACCAAAATCAAAGAGGAAATCGCTGAGTTCGAGACGGCCCTGAACAAGGGCGACCACGATGAAATGCATCACGAACTGGGCGATCTGCTGTTTTCGCTGGTAAACTTAAGCCGCCATCTGAAACTTCGAGCTGAAGAAGCGCTGGATGATACGAATAAAAAATTTATCGAGAGATTCCGTTATATCGAAACCAAACTTGCCGAAAAGGGCAAATCCCCAGCCGAATCGACACTGGAGGAGATGGACGCGCTCTGGGAAGAATCGAAGCGGCAGTAGGGGCTGGTTTCAAACCAGCCCGATTTCGGGTCGATCTGAGATCGATCCCTACGAGGGTGCTTGATGCCCGTAAGTAAATTCATGCGCGTAGGGGCGTATTGCATACGCCCGGGGAAAATATTGTTGTGTGAATGGAGAAACGATAAAACAGGAGGAGAGCGTTGAATTTCAAAACATTAATGGTCATCAAGGCTGTTGTCTGTCTGGGTTTCGGACCGATTCTGTTGTTTTTTCCCGGACAGCTTCTAAATTTATTGGGGTTAGCATTCGGCCTTGGGGCCGCCTTTACCGCACGGGAATACGGCGCGGCGCTAATCGGCAATCTTATGCTTACCTGGTTCGCCAGAAACGCGGAGGCGTCGGTCGCCAGGCGCGCGATTATCCTGAATCTTTTCGTTTATGATGCTATCGCGCTGGTTGTCACTTTGATATTCGTGCTTACCGGCAGATTGAATCCGCTTGGTTGGGGCATCGTCGCGGTTTACCTGTTTTTCACGATAGGTTACGGTTATTTTCTGTTGCCGCAAAAGAAAACAGCCTGACAAAAAAGTGCAGGATTGAACTCAGACCTGCCCGCATTCGGGTCGATCTGAGATTGACCACTGCGCAGCCAGCACAGGTTTTTGTGTAGGGGCGGAGCTTGGCTCCGCCCAATAACATGCACATAATAGCCAGGAGCTACAGCTTGAGATGAACCCGCCCCGCCAAAGCCGGGGCGGGTCAGCCTGGCTGCGGGGCACCCATAAAATAATATTTTGATAAATTAATTGGGAAAAATATATTGATGTGAAAATATCTATAAAGGGATTTTTTGCGTGTCAGGGCTTGCCCTGACCGCAATCAATCGTGACGTAGCCGTTTTGCCCTTCGTTATAATCCGCATAGCTGCTATAGGGATACTCCTCAACATCATCAACTAAATCATGTTTGAGAGGATTCCCGTGAATATAATTAATTTTTATTACCATTTCTTCCTCAGTCCTGATAGCATAATCGTCGAAGCGCGGCATCCAGACCTGGTACTTTTGAGACCCGAGCAGCCCATGCGCCAGAGCATTTTCGGCGAATTTCTTATGCCAATCGGGATAAAGCTGCTGGCAATAATCGAGGATGAACCGCGCTGTTTTGCTCTTCCATCGCCTCATAAATACCGACAAGTCGCCTTTGTGGGCTGATTTGATGACCGCATGCAGATGGCTGGGCATCAGCACATAGGCAAAAACCCTCAGGGCATGTCGATCCTTTTCCTGCTCAAAAATCTTCAAGGCTTCGCCAGCCAGAGCTTGATCCGTGAAAACGGGAAGCCATTGAATTATTGTGGTGGTTACAAAAACGGTATATGCTGAATCGTCGATTAGATACCTTCGTCTTTTCATGTCATTTCCAGGATCGCCATGCGGTCAGGGCAAGCCCTGACACGCAGAATATTCGATTATTTCCAGCCCTAATGGCGTCAGGTCGTAGTATGTATGATTGCGGTGTTTGATCCATTTGCCTTTGACTATGCCCTTGCGATACTGAATCATCACCGGCTGGACGCGCTGCAACAGGCCGAGGTCGCGCAGTTTCTTATGACGTTCGAAAACGGTGCCGCGCGGGATACCGGTCGTTTTGGCCACGACTGCGGCATAATCATTGCCCATTATTTTGTGATGCCGCAGAATGGCGAAATCGATATCGTCAAGAGCTTGATAAGCGGATGATGCCGATATATCGGCATTGCTATTTTGTTCGATTATCTCAGCCCAGGTCAGTGAGAGCAATCTATCGGGAGAGACCTTGGCCAGCTCGCGGCAGTCGGTTCGATGGATCGAGATGACGGGTGAATCCTGTTTCAAACAGCCGATAATTTCGTCCCCCGGCACCGGCGAGCAGCAGCCGGCCAGCCGATAGTTTTCTTTCAAGCGTAACAATTCGGGCATGGAGGGAATATAGTATTCGGCAGAAATGTCACCTATGAAATATATACGGGCCTGCCCGTATTGAGTGAAACCCTCCCCGCCAAAGCCGGGGCGGGTCAGCCTGGCTGCGGGGCACCCATAAAATAATATTTTGATAAATTAATTGGGGAAAATATATTGATGTGAAAATATCTATAAAGGGATTTAGCGATGGCGAAAAAAGCTGCACAAAAAAAACCACGATCGGTCGAAATATTCGAATTCAAGATCACCCTGCTTCATATCAAGCCGAAAATCTGGCGACGATTTGCGGTTCCGGCGGATAGCACTCTGGCCGAACTGCATACAGTTATCCAGCAGCTTATGGGATGGTATGGCTATCATCTTCATCAGTTTATCATTAATGACGAGTACTATAATCCACGGGAAGATGATGAAGGTTTTGAAAGCGAAGGGATCGAAGAGAGCTCGGTTAGGCTAAATGAGTTGTTCAAAGAGCCGGGTTTCAAATTTGAATATGAATATGATTTCGGCGACGGCTGGCGGCATGAGCTGAAACTTATGAAAATTTATCCTGCCAAGCCGAATATGATTTATCCCGCGTGTCTGGCCGGTGAACGTGCCTGCCCGCCCGAGGATTGCGGGGGCCCCTGGGGCTACGCGGATTTACTGAAGGCGATTTCCAATTCTGGTCATCCGGAGCATGAGGAAATGCTCGAATGGCTGGGCGGGGAATTTGATCCTGAGGAATTTGACATCAATTTTATAAACGAATCTTTGCAAAAGTGCCGGGTTCGCCGCTCGATAAAAAAGTTCCCCACGCGCGCTGCCAGGAAAAAGTGACCTCGGTCGGCGGCAGCATCGGCCCCGGCACATAGAAAACAGACTATTAACAGGCGCCGTTTTCCAACCCCGCCGCCGGACTGGAAAGTCCGGCCTGTTAAATGGAAGTATCAACCCGCCCCGCCAAAGGGGCCTGTTGAAAAACCTTATTTCATAATTTTGGAAAATATCGCTATTGCCATTCGTCGGGGCGTATAGCAATACGCCCCGACTGCTTAGCAAAATGACATGGTGATAAAATCTTTACGTGCTCTTTGCACTTCTGCCTTTTTCAACAAGCCCCAAAGCGGGGGTGGGGCACCCTGGCATGGAGGGAATATAGTGTTCGGCAGAAATATCACCTATGAAATATATTGGGGCTGCCCGTATTGCGAGAAACCCACCCCGCAAAAGCCGGGGGTGGGGCGCCCTGGCGAAACCCACCCCGCCAAAGCCGGGGTGGGGCACCAGGGGGAACACATGACTCTGGCATTATTTTTTACTGTAAATGTTCTATAAAATATTATATACAATATTCCAAAAGTACTATTCGGAAAGGATAATAACTCATTTTGAAAAAAAAGCTGACGGTAGTTTTAGATAAAGTAGAAGCTCCAGGCTTTGTACTTTGGAAATGGTCCGAAAATGACTATAAAAAGCCAATTGCTCTAACGATTGATGAAATTAAGGCAGAATATTATTTTATATATAAAAAGCCCTATCAAAATGGTAATTTGCCAGACAGGGAAATATTTTTAGATGGGCGTATTGAATTCTCATTTCTTGATCCGCCTCAAGAGTTAATAAAAGGTTTAAATAATCCAAGTAAACCCAGTGCGGATGCTGCGGCGGAATACCTGTATAATTTGTATAAAAAGACTATAGATAAATTAATCTTATATGGCCGTTGTGAATTAAAGTTGCCAAGTATAATGGATGCGCATTATACAGGCTTTAACGAAATTTTTCGAGGTAATCGATCTTCTATTAGGAATAATGTTTCTTGGAAGTATGGCTCGAGCGATTGGCGTAAATTTACTCTGCTGACGCGCAAGCGGGCTAGTAAAATAAATCCTATTTTTTTTAGCAGGAATTTATTAACACCCCAAAAATGGATTAGATTAATTAAATATGCATCAAGCAATCCTGAAATTGGGAAAGAAATTGAGGAATTAATTCGTATTAAATCACAAATTGCATGGGGCAAAAAGAGAATTCCTGTAATTGAGATTGCAGCATTGGTAGAGTTGATAATTCGTAATAATGTTCAATCTGAGTTAAAAAACAAAGGCCAAAGCAATAAAAAATCTAAAATAGCTGCCGATGCTGGCCTGTCTGTTCTGTTAAATATTCTTTTGCCACTCATTTTGACTAAATCTGAAGTTAAAAAATATAAAAGCTATATTGACAAGCTTGATAGTTTGCGCAAAGTGAGAAATGACGTTATGCATGAAAATATTCCCGAAGCAAAAATTGATTTAAATGTAGTTAAGAATGGCGTAGATGCGGCAATAAAAATAACAACGTTACTTGCCAAGAAATAACTTTTACTGGTTTAGCCCTTTAAAGAAAGGGCTTCGCATTAATTCCTATTTGTAGTTTGTTAGAAGCCTTGGACTTCTAACAAACTGTAAGTCCATATATCCTACACCAGCTCCCCCTCCCCCTTGATATACTCCCGATACATCCGCATCGGAATCTTCACGCCGCGGGCGTCGGCGACTTTGACCGCTTCGTCGTAGCCGGCGTCAACGTGGCGGGCCACGCCGATACCGGGGTCGTTGGTCAGCACCCGTTCGATACGGCTGTCCATCTCCTTAGTGCCGTCGCAAACCAGCACCTGCCCCGCGTGCAGCGCGTTGCCGATACCGACGCCGCCGCCGTGATGGAAACTTGTCCAGGAGGCGCCGCTGGCGGTGTTGAGCATCACGTTTAAAAGCGGCCAGTCGGCGATACAATCGGAGCCGTCCTTCATCGCCTCGGTTTCGCGGTAGGGGGAAGCGACCGAACCGCAATCGAGATGGTCTCGGCCGATCACGACCGGCGCGGCGATTTTGCCTTCGCGGACATATTTATTGATCTCCAGGCCCATGCGGTCGCGTTCGCCGTAACCCAGCCAGCAAATACGGCAGGGGAGCCCCTGGAAATGCACCCTGTCATGCGCCATTTTGATCCAGCGATTAAGCGGTTCGTTAGCGGGGAACAGGCGCTTGATCATTTCATCGGTGGTGTGGATATCTTTCGGGTCGCCGGAGAGCGCCGCCCAGCGGAACGGCCCCTTGCCCTCGCAGAAAAGCGGCCGGATATAAGCCGGCACGAAGCCGGGATAGGCAAAGGCGTCCCGGTAGCCGGCCTTGAGCGCCTGGCCGCGCAGGTTATTGCCGTAATCGAACACGTGCGCGCCGGCTCTGACGAACCCGACCATCGCCTCCGTGTGCCGCACCATCGAAGCATAGGCCATGTCAATATATCGCTTAGCGTCTTTGCGACGAAGTCTCAACGCCTCCTCAAGCGTGATACCGGCGGGCACATAGCCATTGAGTTCGTCATGCGCCGAGGTCTGGTCGGTGACCAGGTCGGGGATGACGCCGCGTTTGAGAAGTTCGGGGAAAATATCGGCGGCGTTGCCCACCAGGCCGACCGAGAGCGGCTTTTTCGATTTGCAGGCCCCGTCGATTTTATCCAATGCGGCATCGAGTTTGGTTTCCATGACATCGCAGTAGCCGGTGTCGAGCCGTTTTTTGATGCGCGCGGGATCGATTTCGACGACCAGGATAGCGGCGTTGGCCATGGTGGCCGCCAGCGGCTGAGCGCCGCCCATGCCGCCCATGCCGCCTGTCAGGATGAATTTACCCGATAGATCGCCGGTGCCGTAATGTTTGACGCCGGCGGCCGCGAAAGTTTCATAGGTGCCCTGCAGTATCCCCTGCGTGCCGATATAGATCCACGAGCCGGCGGTCATCTGGCCGAACATGATCAGGCCCAGCTCCTCAAGTTCGCGAAATTTTTCCGGGGTCGCCCAGGCCGGCACCATGTTGGAATTGGCGATCAGCACGCGCGGCGAATAGGGGTGCGTTTGGAAAATGCCGACCGGCTTGCCGGATTGCACCAACAGGGTTTCATCCGATTCGAGATTTTTCAGGGAGGCGACGATTCCGCGCAGGCAATCGACGTTGCGTGCCGCCTTGCCGCGCCCGCCATAGACGACCAGCTCTCTTGGGTTTTCGCCGACCTCGGCATCGAGGTTGTTCAGCAGCATGCGCAAAGCGCCTTCGGTCTGCCAGCTTTTGCAGTGAAGTTTCGAGCCGGTTGGGGCTTTTATTTTCATCAGGTCCATATTACCTCCTGGAAATTGCTTTTGTGCCTATAGCCACACAGGCTGCAAAATAAGTTCGGCAATGCAAATTTTTATTAGGGGCGTATGGCTATACGCCCCTACATCTCAAAATAATAGGTATTGGAAAAATATATCAACCGAAATCTCCATGAATATAAACGATAAATTTTGGGCGTGTGGTGTCGGCCATCTGGCTCAAATGAGGTCGCCTGACCCGGCACTGAAAATCATACCATCGGTCGGATGAGGTCACCCGACCGCACGATAGAATAAATCTAATTTAAAATGGGCTATAGAATACGCGGCGCGAGGCTGCCGGCCGGATACCGTTATTTCTTAGTCAACCTGTATAACTGCGGCTTTGTTTTGGGGATTCTTTCGATGAGGCCGCGGGCCTCGAGGTCGAGTTTAACCGTCTCACCGTACCAGTTAATCGAGCCATCGAATTTGCCGTTCAGGCTTTTCTTAAGCAGATCGAAAATTTGATAAGCGGTCAGTTCCTGGGTCTGCAGGCACTTGATAATCGCTTCTTTGACTGTATTATACTTGTCCCGGTCGATATTAACGCCCTTTTTGTTTTTGTCCGGATTTAGCGTTTTTACTTTGTCTTCGGATTCATTCATTTTTTAAACCTCGCCGCAAGGGGTTTGTGATTACGTGAAATAAAA
>Ga0299912_10001016_pt1 | contig 22658 bp, 17 predicted proteins | sample RVTome_2_FD_207667 | JGI IMG/M metagenome (GOLD analysis project Ga0299912, IMG submission 207667) | Soil microbial communities from uranium-contaminated site in the Upper Colorado River Basin, Wyoming, United States - RVT95D214 (version 2) ... | reverse complement strand
GGCCGCGCGCGGGTGATCATGATCACCGGACACCACGACATGGAAAAGGCCTTGGCCGCCATGCGCCTGGGCGCCTTCGACTACGTGCACAAGCCGCTGGACGTCGACGAACTCGACCGCGTGCTGGACCGCGCCCTCGCCGAGATCGCCGCCGCCGAGAGCGCCCCGGCGGCGGCCGCCGAGGCCGCGCCCGGCGAGCCGGGCCTGCCGCGCCTGCATGGCCAGAGCCGCGCCTTGCTCGAGCTGCACAAGGCCATCGGTCAGGCCAGCCGCGGCCGTGCCAACGTGCTCATCCGCGGCGAGAGCGGCACGGGCAAGGAGCTGGTCGCGCGGATCATCCACCGCAACCTGGCCCTGGGCGCGCCTTTCGTGGCCGTGAATTGCAGCGCCTTGGTGCCGACGCTCCTGGAGAGCGAGCTCTTCGGCCATGAGAGGGGCGCCTTCACCGGGGCGCTGCTGCGCCGGAAGGGCCGCCTCGAGTTGGCCGGCACGGGCGTGCTCTTTCTCGATGAGATCGGGGACCTGCCCCCGGACCTGCAGGCCAAGCTGCTGCGCGTGCTGCAGGAGCGGCGCTTCGAGCGCGTGGGTGGCAGCGAGACGATCCGCTTCGAGGCCGTGGTCCTGGCCGCCACGCATCGCGACCTCGAGGCCATGCTCGCCGAGGGCAGCTTCCGCGAGGACCTCTACTATCGCCTCAAGGTGGTGGAGTTGCGCGTGCCGCCACTGCGCGAGCGCAAGGAGGACATCCCCGCGCTCGTCGCGGCCTTCCTCGCTCGCTACAACGCCGAGTTCCACCGCCGCATCGAGCGTGTGCCGGCCGAGACGCTCGCGCGCCTGGCCGCCCACGACTGGCCGGGCAATGTGCGCGAGTTGGAGAACCGCGTACAGGCGGGCATCATGGCCAGCAGTGGCGACAGCCTCAGCATCGAAATCCCCACGCCGGCCGTGGCCCCGGCTGCGGCGGCGGCGGGCGATGCCGCCGACTGGCAGCGCAGCCTCGCCGAGGTGGAAGCCGCGCACGTGGCCCGCGTGCTCGCCGCCTGCGCGTGGAAGCAAGGGCGCGCCTGCGCCGTGCTCGGCATCAGCCGGCCCACCCTCCGCAAGAAGATCGCCGACTTCGGGCTCAAGGATTCGCGCTAGCGCGCGCCCGCGCCGGCTCCGAGTGCGGGCGTCGCCATTGAAAGCTCCTTGCCCGTCCCCTTGAAAGCGCCTTGCTATAGGACAGCCGGCCGGCACCGACCTCCCTCGCCAACTCCTTTCCCCACAAGGCCTACGATTCTTCCGGCGCGCGGCACGGCCATTGCCCTTGCTGCATGGCAACGGCCGGCGGGGGCGCAGCACGCGCCTCGCCGCCGGACCGCCAGCAAAAGGAGACACCAATGTTCGTTCAGTCCGCAGCCCGCCGGGGCGCTCCACCCTTCCTGCTGCTCGCCGGCCTCGCCCTCGTTTCCGCCAGTGCCCTCGCCGCCGACGCCGCGCCCGCGCCCGTCCGCGCCACGATGCAGCAGGTCTTCACGGCCGAGACTCTCTACACCTGCCCCATGCATCCGGCCGTCATCAGTGCCGATCCCAAGCAGGATTGCCCGCTCTGCGAGATGCACCTCGCGCCGATGAGTGCCGAGGCGCGCAAGGCCCTCCTCGCGCAGAAGCTCGCCGGCTGCCCCATGGATCCCATCGTCGTCAAGGCGGAGGGCGCCCCGAACTGCCCCGTTTGCGGGATGAAGCTGAGCCTCCTCGCCCAGCCCGCGCCGGGCGCCCAGAGCGCCGCGCCGGCTGCCGGCTGCTGCCAGGGTGGCGCAGCGGCGGCCGCGGGCTGCTGTAAGACCGCCGCGAGCAGCGAGCACGGCGATCACGGCAGCCACAAGCACTGAGGCCGCCATGCGCATGCAACTGGCGGGGATAGCGCTCGCGCTTGGCGCGAGCGTCTGGGCTGAGGCCGCTCGGGGGACGGAAGCCGCGGGGCTTGCCCTGCCCGCGGACTCCGTCCTCACGCGGCTGATCGCCGAGAGCCTCGCGGCCCGGCCGGAGATCGCTGCCGCCGAGGCCCGGCTCGCCGCGCGCGCTGAGGCCATTCCCCAGGCAGGCGCCCTGCCGGACCCGATGCTCGAAGTGGGCATCCAAAACGACGGCTTCTCTGAGCTCCAGATCGGCAGCATGGAGAATAGCACGGTGACCCTGATGGCCTCGCAGGCCCTGCCCTGGCCGGGCAAGCGTGGCCTGCGCACGGAGGTTGCCGCCCTGGGCGCCGAGGTCGCCCGGTCGGATCTGGCGCGCGCTCACCTGGCGACCGAGGCCGCGGTGCGGCGCGCCTATCTGGAGCTGCTGCTAGCGCGAGAGCGACTCACACTGCTCGCCGAGCTCGAATCCATCTGGAAGCAAGCAGGAGAAGCGGCCGCGGCGCGCTACGAAGCTGGCGGCGGCGCGCAGGCGGATCTCCTGCGCGCCCAGCTCGAGCTGAGCCGCCTGGCGCAGGGCCGGGTAGCGCTGCTTGCTGCCGAGCGTCTGCAGATCCAGGCCCTCAACCGGCTGCGTGCTCGCGGGCTCGACGAGCCGATTGCCACCACGGCCAGACTGCGCGCCATGGGTGCTCCGGCGCTGGCCGAGCCGACCGCGGTGGAGACCGCCCTAGCAGACGCTTTCGCGCGCAGCCCGGAGCTGGCCGCGGCGCGGCTTGCGCAGCAAGCGGCCGATCGGAGCCGGGCCCTGGCGGGCAAGAGCTACTATCCCGATCTCGTCCTCAAAGCCGGCCTCATGCCCCGCGGTGGCGACTTCGAGCCGATGTGGACGTTCTCCATGGGGGCGAGCCTGCCCCTCTTCGCCGGACGCAAGCAGGCTCGGGCCGTCGCCGAAAGCGAGGCGCTCAGCCAGGCCGGGCGTCACGAGGCCGCCGCCGTCGAGCAACTGCTGCGCCTGCGCGTCGAGGAGCGCCTGGGGCTGCTTGCCGCGCTTGCCGAGACGATCCGGCTCTACGAGTCGGGTCTGCTCATTCAGTCCGAGGCGCTGGTGGCGAGCACCCTGGCCGGCTACGGGGCCGGACAGCTCGGCTTCGCGGCCCTCGCGGAGGCGAGCGCCGGATACCTTGCCGACGAGGACGCCTATCTCGCGGCCCTCGCGGACGCGCAGCGTCTGCTGATTGCTGCGGTGGAGATCAGCCTCGACCCCGTGGTGGCACCCGGCGTCGCGATGGCGGGCGCCGCCATGCCAGGCATGGCAGCGCCAGGCCAGGCAAGCGGCATGGCCAGCGGTCGCGCAAGTAGCGATGCGCCAGCGAACCCGGCGGCGGGTGCCACAACCCCCATGCCGGGCATGTAGAGCGAGGAGGAGAACCGTGGTCATGACATCCGGAGACAAAGGGCCGCAGCGCAGGAGCCGCCGCTTCACTCTTGCGACGCTGCTTATCGTCGGCCTGCTCGCGGCGGGCCTGGCTGGCGCGGGGGTTTACCTCGCGCTGCAGCGGGGGGATGCAGGCACCGAGTTGGCGGGCCCGGGGCCGCGCTGGCAGTGCCCCATGCACCCGACGATCGTCAAGGATCACCCCGACAACTGCCCGATCTGCGGCATGAAGCTGGTCGAAGTGAAGCCGGACGCCGCACCGGCTCCCGCGACAGGCGACGCGTCGGCCGACACGGCGGTCTCGCCTGGCCTCGCCGAGGTGAAGATCGATCCTTCCCGGCAGCAGCTCATCGGCCTGAAGACGGCGGCCGTCGACAGCGGTCCCCTGGGCGGCGCCTGGCGTACGGCGGGCCGCGTGGCCGTCGACGAGCGGCGCGTGCGCGCGGTAAACCTCAAGGTGGGCGGCTTCGTCGAGCGCATCTTCGTGGATTTCACAGGCAAGGCCGTGGCGGCCGGCGATCCGCTCTTCGCGCTCTACAGCCCCGAACTGCTGGCAGCGCAGGAAGAGTACCTGCTCGCTTTGCGCACCCGCGCGGCGCTCGCGGCCGCCGGCGGCGACGCAGGCGCGGGCGAGCGTCTGGTCGGCGCCGCCCGGCGCCGCCTGGAGCTCTGGGACGTCCCGGCTGCCGCCCTGGCGCGGCTTGACGAGCGCGGCGAGGCCGAGCGCACGCTCACCTTCGTCTCGCCCATCGCGGGCGTCGTTACGCGCAAGGACATCGTCGAGGGGGCGCGCCTGGAAGCCGGCGCCATGCCGTACGAGATCGTGGACCTGAGCACGGTCTGGGTGCTGGCCGACGCCTACGAGCGCGAGCTACCGCGCCTCGTGCCGGGCATGGCCGCCACCTTCAACGCGGCGGCCTTTCCTGGCCGGGTCTTTCCCGGGCGAGTGAGCTTCGTGGACCCCGTGCTCGATCCTGCGACGCGCACGGTCAAGGTGCGCCTGGAGCTGGCCAACACTGACGGTGCGCTGCGCCCGGCAATGTTCGGTGAAGTGCTGCTGACAAGCACACCGCGGCAGGTGCTGCGCATTCCCGCCGATGCCGTCATCGACGCTGGCGGTGGGGAGTGGGTGGCCTTCGTTGCCCTGGGCGAGGGGCGCTTCGCGCCGCGGCGGGTGCGACTGGGCGAGCAGGGCCGCGAGTACAGCGAGCTGCTGGACGGGCTCGCACCGGGCGAGCGCGTGGTGACCGCGGCCAACTACCTCGTCGACTCCGAGTCGCGCCTGCGCGCCGCGCTGGCCTCGCTCATGGATGCGGGTGCGGAGCCGGCTCCCACCGGTCACGAGGGGCACACGCCATGATCCGGAGCATCATCCGATTCTCAGCGGAGAACCGCTACCTGGTCATCGCGGCGACCATCGTCGCCCTTGGCTTTGCCTGGTGGGCGATGCGGACGATCTCTCTCGATGCGCTGCCGGACCTCTCCGACACGCAGGTGATCGTCTATTCTCGGTGGGACCGCAGCCCGGACATCATCGAGGATCAGGTTACCTACCCCATCACGGCCGCCCTGCTCGGGGCGCCGCGCGTCAAGGCGATCCGCGGCTTCTCGGACTTCGGTTATAGCTTCGTCTACGTGATCTTCGAGGATGGGACGGACATGTACTGGGCGCGCAGCCGCGTGCTCGAGTATCTCTCGACGATCACACCCCAACTGCCGGCGGGCGTGAAGGTGGAACTGGGCCCCGACGCCACGAGCGTCGGGTGGGTCTTCCAGTACGCCTTGGTCGATACCAGCGGCCAGCATGCCCCCGATGCGCTGCGGAGCTACCAGGACTGGTTCCTGCGCTATGCCGTGCAGAGCGTCCCCGGGGTCTCCGAGGTGGCCACCGTCGGCGGGCAGGTGCGGCAGTACCAGGTTACGGTGGATCCCAACGCCCTGGCCGCCTACGGGCTGCCCCTGGACGCCGTGGTCCGGGCGGTGCGCACCGGCAACGATGACGTCGGCGGCCGCCTGGTCGAACTCTCAGGTCGCGAGTACATGGTGCGCGGCCGCGGCTACGTCAAGAGCATCGCCGATATCGAGAGCCTCGTCTTGCGCGCGGACAGCGGCACGCCGGTTCTCATCCGGGACGTGGCGACAGTGGCGCTCGGCCCGGAGATGCGCCGCGGCATCGCGGACTTCGACGGCAAGGGCGACGTCGTGGGCGGTATCGTCGTCATGCGGGCGGGCGAGAACGCGCTGAACGTCATCGGGCGCGTCAAGGCGAAGCTCACGGAGATCGCGCCCTCGCTGCCACCGGGGGTGAAGGTCGTCACTACCTACGACCGCTCGGAGCTAATCAACGCCGCCATCCACACCGTGCGGGACAAGTTGATCGAGGAGATCATCATCGTCTCGCTGATCATCCTCGTGTTCCTCTGGCACTTCCCGTCGTCGCTGATCCCCATCATCACCATTCCGGTCTCCGTAGCGCTCGCGTTCATCCCGCTCAAGCTGATGGGCCTCAATGCCAACCTGATGTCCCTCGCCGGCATTGCCATCTCGATCGGCGTGCTGGTGGACGGCGCCATCGTCGAGGTGGAGAACGCCTACAATAAGATCCACCGCTGGGACGCCGGCGGTCGAAAGGGCGACTTCCATCAGGTCCGGCTGGAGGCGCTGCTCGAAGTAGGGCCCGGCGTCTTCTTCTCCCTGCTCGTGATCGCGGTGGCCTTCATGCCCGTCTTCACTCTGGTCGACCAGGAGGGGCGGCTCTTTCGGCCGCTGGCCTATTCCAAGAATCTGACGATGGCAATCGCCGCCCTGCTGGCCATCACCCTGGACCCGGCGATGCGAATGATGCTTGCCCGCATCGACCCCTACCGGTTCCGTCCGCGCTGGCTGGCTTGGCTGGCGACCCAGCTCCTCGTCGGCAAGTACGAGGCCGAGGAGCGCCACCCGGTAAGCCGCCTGCTGCACCGCGTGTACGAAGGCCCCTGCCGTTTCGTCGTGCACCACGCCAAGGCAACGATCGCGGTCGCGCTGTTGCTCGTGCTCAGCACAATTCCCGTGTACCTCCACCTGGGGTCGGAGTTCATGCCCCCTCTCCGGGAGGGGAGTATCCTCTACATGCCTTCGGCCGTTGAGCCGGGGATGTCGGTGGCGGAGGCGCAGAAGGCGCTGCAGGTGCAAGACAAGATCCTGATGACCTTCCCCGAGGTGGCGCGCGTCTTCGGCAAGGCGGGGCGGGCGAATACCTCGACCGATCCGGCGCCTTTCACGATGATGGAGACCACCGTGCTGCTCAAGCCGGAGCAGGAGTGGAGAGCGCGGCCGCGCTGGTTTTCGGCCTGGGCGCCTGAGTGGTTGGCGGGGCTGCTGCGGCCATTCTGGCGCGACCGCATCACGCACGAGGCACTCGAGGCGGAGATGGACCGCGCGCTCCAACTGCCCGGCATCTCAAATGCCTGGACGATGCCGATCAAGGGGCGCCTCGACATGCTCTCGACGGGCATCCGCACGCCCGTCGGGATCAAGATCCTGGGCGCGGATCTGGCCGTGATCGAGCGCCTGGCGCTGGCGACCGAGGCCGCGGTCGCCGATCTGCCCGGGACGCGAAGTGCCTACGCGGAGCGTGTGGCCGGCGGCTTCTTCCTCGACTTCGTCCTCAAGCGCGATCAACTCGCGCGCTACGGCCTCAGCGTCGACGACGCCAACATGATGGTCATGACCGCCGTCGGCGGGGACAACCAGAGCACGACGGTCGAGGGTCGCGAGCGCTATGGCATCAGCGTCCGCTACGCGCGGGAGTACCGGGAGGATTTGCAGGCTCTGCGCCGAGTGCTCTTGCCTCTGCCGGACGGCCGCGGCCAGATCCCGATGGAGGCGATCGCGGACGTCGTGCTCGCCCAGGGGCCGGCGATGATCCGCGATGAGAACGGACTTCTAGCCGGCTATGTCTACGTGGATTTCAACACCGCGGAGATCGACGTGGGCAGCTACGTCGAGCAGGCGAAGGCAGTGGTCGCCGCCCACGTGCAGGTGCCGCCCGGCTACTCTCTGAGTTGGAGCGGCCAGTACGAGAACATGCTGCGGGTGCGCGAGCGGCTGCAGCTCATTCTGCCGCTCACGCTCGTGCTTATCTTCTCGCTGCTCTACCTGAACACGCGCTCCGCCTTCAAGGCGAGCGTCGTGATGCTGGCGGTGCCCTTTTCGGCGATCGGCGCTGTCTGGCTGCTCGCCCTGCTCGGCTACAACCTGTCGATCGCGGTCTGGGTGGGGATGATCGCGCTGCTCGGCCTCGATGCTGAGACGGGCGTCTTCATGCTGCTCTTCCTGGACCTCTCCCACGACGAGGCTAAGCGCGCCGGTCGCCTCCGCAATGAGGGCGAGCTCGTCGAGGCCATCATCCACGGCGCCGTCAAGCGCGTGCGCCCCAAGGCGATGACGGTGCTCGCCGCGATGCTCGGCCTCCTGCCCATCATGTGGTCGACGGGAACCGGTGCAGACCTGATGAAGCGCATCGCGGCGCCCATGGTAGGCGGTCTCGCCACGAGCTTCATCCTGGAGCTGTTGGTCTATCCGGCCGTCTACTACCTCTGGCGGCGCCGGGAATTGCCGACCTGGCCCTCGGCGCGAACCCAGGTGGTGTCGGTGGAGCGGTAGTAGTAGTTCAACCCTTTCTCAAGGAGACTGACCCATGAATAGGCGCCAAGTGCAGACACTCGGGGCGTGGCTCGCACCAGCGATTCTCGTCGCCTTGTCGAGCTGTAGCGACGCTTCCCCCACGGATTCCGAAGCTCCGCAGTCCGACATCACCTACGAGGCTGCCTTCGTGGTGAACGGTGGGAGCAGCACCATCTCGGTGATCGATCTGGCGACCAACGAAGTGCGCAGGACGCTGCCCCTGCCCGGCATGTCCTGGCCGCACCACGTCAACCTGAACGGCGACGGGAGCCACCTCGCGCTCGGCGTTCCCGGCATGGACATGAGCGAAGGGCACGGCATGGGAATGGGGATGATGGGGAGGATCGTCGTGCTGGATGCGCTCACCGGCGCGCTCACGCAGTCGGTGGACCTGCCCGGCATGAATCACAACTCCGTGTACTCTCCTGACGGCACCGAGATCTGGACTTGCCAGATGGAGGACATGGGAGTGGTTCTCGTGTGCGATGCCACCACGCTTGCCGTCATGGACACGATCCCAGTCGGGGAGGTCCCGGCGGAGGTCACGTTTTCGGCGGACGGCACCATGGCCTTCGTGGCAAACGGGATGTCGAATACCGTCAGCGTCATCGACGTGATGACCAAGAGCGTCATGGAGACGATTCCGGTCGGAATGAACCCCGTCGGTGCCTGGCCTGGGGCGAACAACAAGATGTACGTCGACAACGAGGACGGGCAGAGCATCAGCGTGATCGATGTGCCGACCATGGCCGTAGAGGAGACCGTACCTCTCGGCTTCGTGCCCGGATACGCCGCGTACCATGCCGGACTGGGCGAGCTTTGGGTCACCAACACCACCGACGGTGGGGTCAACTACTTCCAGAGAGCGGGCGATCTATGGACGCACGCGGGCAGCATCGCCACCGGCGCTGGCGCCCATGCGATCGCATTCACCGCCGACGGGAGTCGGGCCTACGTCACCAATCAGCTAGCGGGAACGGTGTCCGTCATCGATACGGCGCTGCGGACGAAGATCACGGACATCCCGGTGGGGATCAAGCCGAATGGCATCGTGCTGAAGCACTGAGCCTACGGCCGTTGCTCGCCTGCCGCCGCTGTCAGCAGGGCCCGCCTAGACCCGCCTCGTGCGACGCGCAAGGCTATCGCTGCGGCCGGCGCCAGGTCAGGCCAAGCGAGCGCGCAGCGCCGTCCATAGCTAGCGAGTGCGAAGGTGAGAGGAAGATGCACTCCGGCCTAGATACCAGCGAAGCACAGGGTAGCGAGACAGACGATGAAGAAGAGCAAGGCACACCTCAGGGTGTTCACACTGGAGTGGGTGCGCTCCAGCGCGACGCAGGAGGTGTCGCCATGACGCAGCACTTGCAGCCCGGCCCGCCCGATCCCGGGGCGGGCGCAGCGCCCGCGGTCGCGCACGATCCCGTTTGCGGGATGTCCGTGAGTGCCGCGGCGCCCTTGCAGGCGGTCTGGGGCGGCGAGGCCTACAACTTCTGCAGTGAGCACTGCCGACTGAAGTTCCTGGCTGCTCCGCAGGCGTACGTCGGATCACCGGAGGGGAAAGCGCCCAGCGTCACCGTCGACCCGTCGCGTGCTGCCCAGTACACCTGCCCCATGCATCCGGAGATCGTGCGGGACGCGCCCGGCAACTGCCCGCTCTGCGGCATGGCGCTCGAGCCGCGGCTCGCTGCCGGCGACGCGGACAATCCCGAGCTGCGTGACATGACCCGTCGCTTCTGGCTGGCCGGGGGCCTGACGCTGCCGCTGCTCTTCGTCGCGATGGGCGGGCAATTGCCTGGCGTCGAGGCATGGCTCACGCCCTTGATGTCCATGCGAGCCCGCGGCTGGATCGAGTTCGCGCTCGCGAGCCCGGTCTGTGTCTGGTCCGCGTGGCCCTTCTACGTCCGCGCGGTGAGTTCGGTGAGGCACCGCAGCCTGAACATGTTCACCCTGATCGGGCTCGGCGTCAGCGTCGCCTATGTCTACAGCGTGATGGCGGTACTCGTGCCGGGCGCCTTCCCGGCATCGTTTCGCGATGAAGCCGGGGAGGTCGCCGTCTACTTCGAAGCCGCAGGTGTCATCACGGCGCTCATCCTGCTCGGACAGGTGCTCGAGCTGCGCGCGCGGAGCCGCACTGGCGCGGCGATCCGGAAACTGCTCGGGATGACGGCCACTTCCGCCCGCCGGCTCGGCGCGGACGGGAGCGAGACGGACGTTCCGCTGGATGCCGTGCAGGTCGGCGATCGCCTGCGGGTGCGCCCCGGCGAGAAGGTCCCGGTCGACGGCGTGGTGCTCGAGGGGGCGAGCCACGTCGAAGAGGCGATGGTCACCGGCGAGCCGCTCCCCGTGAACAAGGGTGCGGGCGATCGCGTCATCGGCGCCACGATCAACGGCCTCGGCAGCTTCGTCATGCGCGCGGAGAAGGTAGGCGGGGATACGCTGCTGGCGCGCATCGTGACGATGGTCGCTGACGCCCAGCGCAGCCGCGCCCCGATCCAGAAGTTGGCGGACCTGGTGGCCGGCTACTTCGTACCCATCGTTCTCCTCATTGCCGCTCTTACGTTCGCTGGCTGGAGTCTGGTCGGTCCCGAGCCGCGGATGGCGCATGCGCTCATCAACGCCGTGGCCGTGCTCATCATCGCCTGCCCCTGCGCGCTCGGTCTCGCCACGCCGATGTCGATCATGGTCGCCATGGGCAAGGGGGCGACGATGGGGGTGCTGTTCCGAAGCGCCGAAGCGATCGAGATGTTGGGGAAGGTGGACACCCTGGTCGTGGACAAGACGGGCACCCTGACCGAAGGCAAGCCTCAGCTCGCCAGCGTCGTGACCGGGAAGGACGTCGAAGAGGCCACGCTGCTGCGCCTTGCCGCGGCGCTCGAGCGTGGCAGCGAGCACCCGTTGGCGGCCGCCATCGTGAAGGGAGCGGAGGCGCGTGGGCTCGCCCTGCCCCAGGTTGAGCAGTTCGAGACCGTGGCCGGCAAGGGGGTGATGGGCCGCGTGGAGGGTCGGGCCGTTGCCCTCGGCAATCCCGCGATGCTGGACGACCTCGGTTTGGACACCGCGGGGTTTACGCCGCGGGCCGATGCCTTGCGGGCCGAGGGGCAGACGGTGGTGTTCGTGGCTCTGGACGGTGCGCCCGCCGGTCTGCTCGGGATCGCCGACCCAGTTAGGGACAGTGCGTCTGAAGCGGTCGCCACCTTACACGACGAAGGGGTGCGCATCGTGATGTTGACGGGAGACAGCCACCTGACCGCGGCGGTGGTGGCGAAGCGACTCGGCATCGACGAGGTCATCGCCGAGGTGCTGCCCGAACAGAAGGCGGCGCAGGTGAAAGCACTGCAGAGCGCCGGCCACGTCGTGGCGATGGCGGGCGACGGGATCAACGATGCCCCCGCCCTCGCCCAAGCGCAGGTCGGCATTGCGATGGGTACGGGCACGGACGTGGCCATGGAGAGCGCCGGCGTGACGCTCATCAAGGGAGACCTCCGGGGTATCGCCCAGGCCCGCAGGCTGTCGCACCGGACCATGGCGAACATCAAGCAGAATCTGTTCTTCGCATTCGTCTACAACATGGCGGGCGTTCCCATCGCCGCCGGTGTCCTCTACCCGGTCTTCGGCCTGCTGCTCAGTCCGATCCTCGCCGCCGCGGCCATGAGCCTCAGCTCGGTGTCGGTGATCGGCAATGCGCTGCGGCTGCGGCGGGCGGACGTCCGCTGACCCAAGGAGCTGAGTGATGCTAATCGTCGCCTTGACCTCGCTGCCGAGCCTTCACCCAGCCGTGGTTCACTTCCCCATCGCCCTGCTGTTGGCCGCTTTCGCCGTGGACCTCGCGGCCCTCGCCCTGTCGCGCCAGAGTTGGCTGGATCGCGCTGCCACGCTGCTGTGGGTCATGGGTGCGGCGGGCGCGGGGGCCGCATTCCTGACGGGCCGCCAGGCTGGCGACGACCTCGGTCTCCTGTCGCCTGTGATCGAGGCCGCGCTCGCCCGACACGCGGATCTCGCCAAGTGGACGCTGGTGGCCGCCGCCGCCGTGGCCATTCTGCGCGTCGTGCTGGCCTGGGCCGCCCGCGCGGGGACCGGCTACGGCCGCCGCGCAGGCAGAGCCGGCGTCCTGAGCCTGGGGCTTGGCGTCGCCGTTCTCGTTTCCCTCACGGCGGATCGCGGCGGCACTCTCGTCTACCGCCATGGGGCAGCGGTGACTGCGGAAGGTCCGCGGGCGACGGAACCCAGGGGCGGGTCGCCCGCGCAGGCGCGGACCCGCGAGCCCCTGACCCACCTCGCGGGCGGCGGCCTGCTCTGGTCGCCGGCAGCCGAGGACGCGCCGGCCCTCGGTGACATCGTAACGGTGGTGGGCGCCGCCGGCGCCCTCGCCGCGGAACCGGCGCCCGGGGATGTCGGCCTTGGCCTGACCCTGCGCATCGACGGCCGGGCGGTTCTGCTGCTACCCGGCGAGTTCGCGGACGTCCAGGTCCGGGCAGTGCTCGACCTGTCGGCCTTCCGCGGCACCGCTGGCGTCGTGCACCACTACCGCGACGAAGGCTCCTACGGCGCCTTCGAGGTCAATGACGCCACCTCGCGCCTCATCGATCGGCGTGGCCAGGAGCAGAAAGTACTCGCGGAAGGGCGGCGGGCGAGCGGCCCGGTGGAGGCGACCCTCGCCGTTTCGAGCGTGGGCTCGCACCTCAAGGGATTCCTTGACGGGGAGACGGTGGCGCACGGCCACGTGCCCGCGCCGTCAGCGGGGCGGACCGGCCTGTTGCTCGATGGCCGGGGAGTCGTGCGCCTGCGGGAGCTGCGCGTGGAGCGAGATCAATCGCTGTCGCCGGACCGCGGCGAGAGGTAGGGCCGGGCGTCGATGCCGAGGTACTCGGAGAGGCCGTCGAGGGTGGAGAAGACCTTGAGTCGATAGCGCGCGGCCACGGCCTTCGTGTAGAGCATGGAGAGCGCGGTGGCCCGGGGCTGCTCGACGAGGAGGGCCCAGCGACCCCGCTTTAGCTTCCGCTCGACCGCGTCGTCGGCGAGACCCTTGAGCTCCTCAGGCTCCAAGGCGGGCAGGGCCTCGCGCAGATCGACGAGGCCGTTCATGCTCCGCTCATAGGCGGGATCAGCATCGAGTTGGGCGAAGAAGCGCAGGATGTCCGCGGAATTGACGCTGCCGGCGAATCGCGCGACGACAAGCGACGGTTCCGCGTGAATCGCATAGACGAACACCCCAACCTCCCCGCCGATCGCCTCCCAGCATAGACCCGCCGGCCCCGCCCCGCAAGCCCGGCGCCGCGCTCAGACGCGGTGCCACTTCGTCGCTTCGCCCAGCTTGGGCAAGGCCTCCGGGCGCGCGAAGAAGCGCGTCAGCCCGCAATCGCGGCACAGCACGAGGATGAACTTCTCCGCGCGCAGGAAGCTGCCTAGGCCGGGCAAGTAGTCCGGGGCGTGTCCCCCGCCCGCGCTGACGGGTTCGCTCTGGTAGAGCTGGTTGCCGCCGCAGTTCGGGCAAGGCGCGATCTTCATGGCCATCGCTATGGCTCCTTCGTGGTTGGGGCTGCCGGCCCTCCCGCCCCGGGAGGGGCGAGGAAGAGCGTGGCGTCGAATTGCGTGAGCCCCGTCTTATCCTCCTGCCAGGCGATTTGATTCACCAGCAAGAACGCCCGCCAGCCGCCGGCTTCCGTGCGCAGGGACAGCGCCGCCGGGGGCAGGCCATCGCCGCGCGCCTGCTGGCGGAGGCTTGCCTGGAGGCCCGCGAGGTCGAAGGTCAGCAGCGTCTCGCCTTCGCGGCGCAGCAGGAGGCGTGTGTCCTCCTCGACCAGGGTCCAGGCGGCGTCCAGGGCGCGGAAGGCGCCGGCCTCGGGTCCCGCCGCCAGGCTGACGCCGACGACCAGCTCGTAGCCCGCGATGGCCACCGCCTCGCCGTCCCGCTCGCGATGGTAGAAGTGGTAGTTGCCGCTCTGGCGCTGCCAGCCCTCCACGTACTCCAGGCCAAGACGCTGCATCACGAGGCGGCTGAGCGCGGCGCTGTCCTGACGGTTGGGATCGAGCGGCTTCTGCTCGGCCTTGAGCTCGGCTGCGAGGGGGGCGCCGAGGTAGGACGCCAGCGCCTGCGGCCCGTAGCGGTCGAACAGATAGTAGAGGACGGCGCTCAACTCGCGGCGCGCCTCGGGATCCACCGGGCCCGGGGCAGGGACGAGGCGGCCCTCGGCGAGCATGCCGCCGGCCTCGAGCAGGGTCTCCAGGCGGCCGAGCTGGCTGTGGCGACTGACGCTGAAGGCGCCCCAGGGACCGGCGCTTGCGACCAGCGCCAGCAGGCAGAGCGAAAGCGGCAGCGGCCGCAGGCTCTTCAAGCGGTTCAACGCGCCGAGCAGGGCGATGGCGCCCAGCCAGAGGGCGATCAGGACCAGCAGATAGCGTGCCTCGGTGACGCCGTACTGGCCGATCCGTTTGCCGACGGAGAGCAGGAGCATCACCACGGCGGGCAGGAGCAGGATGAAGTAGCCGCGCGCATAGAGGCTCACCCACTTCTGGCGGCCTTCCATGGCCAGCGGGTGCAACAAGGCGAGCGAGGCCAGGCCCGCCGCGCCGACGCTCGAGACCAGCCAGCCGATCCAGCCGCTCGGCCACTGGGCCGTGACCAGCACCTTGACCAGGTAGGCCGTCAGCAGGGCCAGGTAGACCGCCACCAGCGGCGCCAGGATGTACTGCGCGAAGATGCGCAGGATGGGCGGGTGGTCGTGCAGCGCCTCCAGGTCGACGGGGCGCGCCGGCACGCCGGCCAGGAAGTACCAGGTGTTGAAGATGAAGAGCACGAGGACGTAGAGGCGCGGATAGACCTCGCCGTCCACGGTCAGGCCAAACAGCTTGTCCAGGGCGAGGAGGGCCACGCTGAGGCCGAGCATGAGCGCCAGCGAGAAGACGAGCCCGGCCAGCAGGCGCAGAAAGAGGGTCTTGTTGAACTGCCAGAAGGCGTTCTCGCCGGGCAGGCGCAGGAGCGGTAGGAAGCAGACGGCCAGGTGGGCCGCGACCGCGAAAAGGGCGAAGCGGATCAGCGGTGCGCCCTCGATGCGCGCCGGTAGCGTCAGGCCGTAGGCGACCAGCGCGGCCAGGCCGAGGGCCGGCAACAGCAGTCGCCGGCTGCGCTCTACACAGCGCTCCGCCGTGAGGCCGAGGGCGATGAAGAGCGGAATGCCGAGCAGGCTGGCCAGCAGGAGCCGAATCGGGCCCATGTCGCCGTCACTGGTGCCGATCAGGTAGACGGCTGCCGCCGCGCCCGTGAGCGCGGCGGCCAGCACCAGGGGGAAGCGCCGCGCAGCGGCGACGGCAGCGCTGAGCACGAAGTCGAGCGAAGGCAAACGCATCGGTAGCCTCCCCGTTGCGGTCGGCGCTCCGCTCAGGCGCAGGCGGCCCTAGCCGAGCCGATCGAGCAGACCGAGCAGGTCGACGACGCGGTTCGAGTAGCCCCACTCGTTGTCGTACCAGGCCATCGTCTTGACGAAGTGGCCGTCCACGACTCGCGTGAAGGGCGCATCGAAAATCGACGAATGCGGATCGCCCACGATGTCCGACGAGACGATGGGCTCCTCCGAGTACTTGAGGATATTGCGGAAGCCCTCGCTCTTGGCCGCCGCCCGCATGGCGGCGTTGATCTCCTGGACGCTCACCTTGTCTCTCATCACCGTTACCAGATCGACGATCGAGCCGTCGGGGATGGGCACCCGCATGGCCAGGCCGTCGAGCTTGCCGGCGAGGGCCGGCAGCACCTTGCCCACGGCCTTGGCGGCGCCGGTGGTGGTGGGGATGATGTTCTCCGCCGCCGCCCGGCTGCGGCGCCAGTCGCTGTGCGGCACGTCGGCGAGGCGCTGGTCGTTGGTGTAGGCGTGCACGGTGGTCATCACGCCGCTGACGATGCCGAAGTTCTCGTGCAGCACCTTGGCCACGGGCGCCAGGCAGTTCGTCGTGCAGCTCGCGTTGGAGACGATGCGGTGCTCCGGCTTGAGGTCGCCCTCGTTCACCCCGAGCACCACGGTGCAGTCGATCTCGTCCTTGGACGGCACGGTGAGGATGACCTTGCGCGCGCCGGCCGTCAGGTGCTGCTCGATCTCGGCCCGCTTGCGGAAGCGGCCGGTCGACTCGATGACAAAGTCCACGCCCAGCGCCCCCCAGGGCAGCTCGGCCGGGTTGGGGATCTCCGTCATCTTCACGGTCTGCTTGCCCGCGCGCATGACGTCGTTCTCCACGCGGATCTCGCCGTGGAAGGGGCCCATCACGGTGTCGTGCTTGAGCAGGTAGGCGAGGGCGTCATTGTCGGTGATGTCGTTGATCGCCACCACCTCGACCCCCGGCATGGGATCCAGGATGCGGAACACGCTGCGCCCGATGCGGCCGAAGCCGTTGATGCCGATTCTCATCGCTGCACCTCCTCCGCCTCGAAGGCGCCCAGGGTGATCACCGTGTCCAGGATGCGCGCCGCATAGCCCCAGCCGTTGTCGTACCAGGTGATCGTCTTGACGAGGCCGCCGGGCAGGGCGAGCGTGGCCAGCGAGTCGAAGACGGCCGTGTGCTCGTTGCCGATGACGTCCGTGGAGACGATCGGCTCGTCGCTGTACTCGAGGTAGCGGCTGAGCGGACCGGCGGCCGCTTCCTTCACGAGAGCGTTTACCGACTCTCTGTCCAGGCTCTGGCCGAGCTGCGTGCTGAGATCGAGGTTGGAGCCGTTGGGCACCGGCACGTTGATGGCGATGCCGTCGATTTTGCCCTTGAGGTGGGGCATCATCGTCTCGACCACGCCGGGCGACCAGGTCCAGTTGGGGATGAGATTCTGGGCCGCGCTGCGGCTGCGGCGCAGGTTGGGCGTGATCGTGTCCGAGAGCTTCTGGTCGCTCGAGTAGGCGTGGACGCTGGTCATCATCGCCCGCTGCACGCCGACGGCCTCGTCGAGCACCTTGAGCATGAGAGCGAGGGCGTGCGTGGTCGTGCTCGCGCAGGAGACGATGCGGTCGTCGGGCCGTAGCGTGTTGTCGTTGACGCCGTGCACGATGGTGCGGTCGATGGCGTCCAGGGCCGGGGTCGTCAGCACGACCCGGCGGGCGCCCGAGCGCAGGTGCCCCTCGAGCTGCGCGCGCTCGCGGTAGGCGCCCGTGGACTCGACGACGACGTCCACGTTGTGGGCATCCCAGGGCATGTCCTCCGGCGCGACGCCCTTGATCAAGCGGGCGCGCTGGCGGCCGGCGCAGAGGTACTTGCCGTCCAGCCGCACGCCGCCGGGGAAGCGCCCGTAAATCGTGTCAAAATCGAAAAGATAGGCCATGGCCTCCGGCGTGCCGAGGTCGCTGATGGCAACGATGTCGACTTCCTCGCGCAGGGCGGCCTGTCGGAAGAGATTGCGGCCGATGCGGCCGAAGCCCATGATTCCGACCCGCAGTGACATTGCAAACCTCGCTGGCTGCAGGATGGGGAGCTAGCCGCCTGCCCGCCTGGCAAGCGGCGCGAAGGTAGCTCCTGGCGCCGGCACTGGCAACGACTATCACGGCCTGCAGTGGCGTGGTATACTCAGAGGGCCTTGAGAAAGGCATCCGCGTTCCCCAGCGCTGAAAGGACGGCGTGGATTGAGCAAGCTGCACCCGGCCCCGCGAGGGTCGGGCGTTCTCATCATTATGGGGGCCATCGCGCTGGCTGCCGGCGGGGCAGTGCTGCCTGCACCTGCTGCCGGACAGCCGTTGCTGGACGTCGAACCGGCGGCCCTGGAGATCGCTCTGGAGCCCGGCGGCAGCGCGCTCGTGCCCCTGCACGTCGCTAACTTGGGTGAGGCCGGCAGCCTGCTCGTCTGGGCGGCGGCGGTCGACGATCCCTTCCTGCCCGGCGGCCGCAACATCGACGGCTCCAGCTTCACGGCCGATCCGCCCGACTACCAGCCCGGCCAGACGCGGCAATTCACCCTCTCCGTCACGAACGCCAGTCTGGATTACGACTGGCTCGACGGCATCACCCTCGATTTCCCGCCGGGGGCCAACGTGCTCGCCTCGACCCACTTCTTGGGCGGCACCGGCGGCCTGCTGGCCACGACCTACGCCACCGGCGACGGCGCGCTGGTGCGCTGGATTGACGCCAACGGCGGCTGGGGCAACGTCTACGGCGGCGAGACGGTGACCGCCACGGTCACGGTGGCCTTCTCGCCGGATCTCTACGGCAGTCTGGGACTGCCCTGGACGATGAGCGGCGACGGCTACGGCGGACCGCCCCACGACATCACGGGCAAGCTGGTGCTTGCCGGACCCTGGGGGCCGGGGTTGGACCTCCTCGTGCCGAACGGCGGCGAGGTCTGGGTGCCCGGCGAGAGCCGGCAGATCCTCTGGAGCAACTGGGGTGGGGTCTACGCGGTGGACCTGTCGCTAAGCCGCGACGGCGGCCTGAATTGGGAGCCCATGGTCGCCGGCCATCCCGCCGGCCTGCCCTTCAACTGGGTCGTGACGGGGCCCTTGTCGGCCGATTGCCGCGTGCGCGTCGAGGACGTGGGTGACGCTTGCCAGGACGAGAGCGCGGCGAGCTTCCACATCCATCGGCCCATCGACTGGTTGGCGATCGCCGAACCAGCGGGGGGTGAACTGGCCGCGGGCGAGGTCGACACCCTCTGGATCCTGGTGGACACGGCCGGCCTGCCGCCCGGAGCGGATCAGCTCGCCGGCCTGCGCTTCAGTTCGAACGACCCAGCGGGGGACCTGCTCGTGCCGGTGACCCTGCACCTGGGCGCGACGGCGGCGCCGGACGCCCCGCCGAGCCCGGAGGCGCCCCGCTTGGAGGCCTGGCCGAATCCCTTCAATCCGAGTACGCGTCTGGTCTTCCAGCTCGCGGCGCCCGGGCGAGCCCGCCTGGAGCTGTTGGATCTGCAGGGGCGCCGGCTGCGGCTCCTCACCGAGGGCCAATGGCCGGCCGGCGAGCAGGTCCTTGCCTGGGACGGTCGCGACGAGGCCGGGCGGCCGCTGCCCAGCGGCGTCTATCTGGCGCGGCTCATCAGCGCCCAGGGCCGGGCGACCCGCAAACTCCTGTTGATGAAGTAGGCGCCGCGGTCCGCCGGCAGCGGGCCGGCGGGCTGTCCGGCGCAGCCATTCGATTGCTCTCCACTTCGACGGACCGATCTGCTAGGGTAGTGGCATGAGGAAAAAGCTCGCCGGCATCGGGCTGCTCATCTCGCTGGTGGTGGCGCTCTACTCGGCGAGCATGGTGGTGGGGGAGCAGGCGCGTCTGGTGGACGTGCTGACGCTCTTCTTCAGTGGGATGGCCGCCGGCGCCTCGTTGACCAGCTACCTGCGGCGCGCGCGGATGAAGGGACGGGACGATGCACTGCCTACACCGGAGCACCAGGCCTAGCCGCGCTCAACTCCTGACCCTGGCCTTCAGTTGCCTGCTGGTCTTTGCGCTCGGCTGCGGCGAGGACTCCGAGCGTAGGCTGACGCAGCCCGCGACTCCCGACTACCTGGCGAACGACAGCCCGGACAACCTGATGGCCAATCTCATCATCGCCATGGAGGCCGAAGACGCCGAGGGCTATGCCGCTCTGCTCTACGACGGCGTGGAGCTGGCCACGGACGGGCTGACCTACGCCCCCTACAAGTTCTACTTCGACCGCAGCCTGAATCCCGACCTGCCGGAGCTCCTCAGCTACGCTGAGGAGCTGGCCTGCATGGGGGCGTTGCTTGGCGGCGAGCCCGGGATCGATCACAACAGCAACCCGGTTCCGGGCATGAAGTCGCTGGCCGTGGGCTTCCTCGCAATTGGCGTCTGGGCAACCCCCATTGCCGCGACGGTGGAGGGCGACACCTATCCCGAGGATGCTCTGTGGCGGGCCTACGCAACGACCATGCTGATCACGCTGAAGTCGACCTACCTCTACAGCACCATTGCCTTTTCCGTCCAGGATCGGCTCATCGCCCACTGCATTCCCGTGCAGGTCGGCGGCGAAACCGAGTGGCGGCTGTGGAAGTGGCGGGACATCCTCGCCCTCGGCCGGGCGATCAACGCTGTCCCGTCGCAGACGGAGGAGTCGAGCTGGGGGCAGGTCAAGTCGCTCTACATGGCTCCGTAGTGGGGGAGGCAACGATGCATTGGTTGATTGCTCTTGCTCCGATGCTCTTGCTGGCCGCCGGCTGCTCCGATGAGCCCAAGCGCACGCTCGCGCCGCCGGCGGAGTCCGAGTACTTCGCGAACAGCAGCCCCGACAGCGTGATCGCCAATCTCGTCATCGCATTGGAGAGCATGGACAGCCTGGGCTATGCGGCCCTGCTCTACGACGGTAGCGAGCTGGCCACGGATGGGATCACCTACGCACCCTACAAGTTCTACTACGATCGCAGTGTGAACCCCGATCTGCCCGAACTCGACCTCTACGACCGGGAGCTGGAGCGCATGGGTGCCATGCTCGGCGGCGCGCCGGGCGAGGACGGGTACGGCAACACGGTTCCAGGCGTGAGAGGATTCTATCTGGATCTCGCCGCCCCGACGCCTGACTGGGCCGCCCCGATCGGCCCGGATGTGGATGACGATGCCTACCCAGTGGGCACCGCGTGGCGGGTCTACGACACCAGCATCCTCATCACGCTCAAGTCCAACTACGGCACAGACACGAACGCCTGGTCCATCTCGGATCGGCTACTTGCGCACTGCATTCCCGTGCAGGTGGGCGGCGAGACCGAATACCGGCTCTGGAAGTGGCGGGAGATCGTCGGTGCCAAGCGGGCGGTGCCGCGCCCGGGGATCGTCGAATCAGTGAGCCTGGGCTCGATCAAGGCGCTCTACGGCGGCTGAGCCGCCAGGGGGTGGGTATGCGCTGGGTGCTGCTGGGCTGCCTGGGATTCCTGCTCGCCGCCGGCTGCAGTGAGGACAATCCTGCGAACGTGGATCAGGGTCCGCCCGACTACCTGCCGAATACGAGCCCGGAGAATCTCATCGCCAATCTGGCGATGGCCTGGGAGGCGATGGACGCCGAGGGCTACGCTGCCCTCCTCTACGGCGGCGAACAGCCGGCCACGGACGGCGACTACTACGCGCCTTTCAAGTTCCACTTCGAGGAAGGCGGCGACCCCGGGCTGCCCGCGTTCTGGGTCAAGTCCCGGGAGGAGGCCTGCGCCGAGCGCTTGCTCGGCGGCCTGCCCGGGGACGACGGCATTCCCGGCATCGCGTCCATCAGCATGGAGCTGGACCCCATCGGCGCCTGGGACGCGATGGGCGGCGACGAGATCGCCGGCGATCCCTTCCCCGCAACGGCCCGCTGGTGCCTGCACACGGTGAGCATGCTCATGCCGCTGGAGGAGAGCTGGGGCGAGACCACCAGCAAGCTGGCGGTCAGCGGTCGCTTCCTGTTCCAGTGCGTGCCGGTGGACGTGGAGGGCACAACCGAGTGGCGGCTCTGGAAGTGGTGGGACGAGACGGATCGGATGGGGAGGGAGACACCGGGCGACACGGAGGTGGCCTCCCTGAGCAGGATCAAGGCCTTCTTCGCGCCGCCGCCGCCGGCCTATCTCCCAAACGACAGCCCGGACCATCTCATGGCGAACCTGGTCCTGGCCTGGGAGGCCCTAGATCCCCTGGGCTATGCGGCCCTCCTCTACGACGGTAGCGAGGCGGCCACGGACGGCGAGCACTATCTGCCCTTCCGCTTCTACTTCGACCAGACCGACTTCCCATATCTGCCGGTTTCCTGGCCCTGTGCGGACGAACTGGCCTGCATGGAAACGCTCCTCGGTGAGGAGCCCGGCGCCGGCATCCCGGGTCTGAGGGCCGTGAACCTGGATCTCCTGGGGAGCGGTGCCTGGCAGGCAGTCGTGGGCGGTCAGGTCGAGGGTGATCCCTGCCCGGAAGCCGCTCTCTGGCGGGTCTTCTCCACCGATCTGCTGTTCATGCTGAAGGCGCCCTATGGCGGAGGCATCGGTGGCTTCCATATCCAGGACCAGCTCATCGTTCACTGCCTCCCAGTCCAGGCGGGCGGCGGCACCGAGTGGCGGCTCTGGAAGTGGCGGGATGTCCATGCGGACAAAGCCGGCCCGAGTTGGCCAGCGCTCAGTGAGGAGCCATGCCTGGGCTCGATCAAGGCGCTCTACGGCCCCTGAGCGGTGCCGGCTGCCTGCAAATTTCCTTCACTGCCTCGCGAAATACCCCCCAACTGCTTGCCCAGCATGGGCTTTGCCACCCCATAAAGCCATTGTCCGGCCTCCCCAGTTCTGCTAGAATTGTATCTTCCCCGTGCGAAAACGCCGCAGGGTAAGCTTGTGCTAACCGCTCTCTCCCATGACTCACCGCCCACGCCCCGGGGGTTGGAATGAAAAGACTGACATTGGCTCTGGTCCTGCTCCTCGCCGCCGCCTCGAGCGCCCTGGCTGCTCAGCAGGTCGTCCTGCAGGAAGGCGATGGCCTCTACGACATCCAGGTGCTCCAGTCCGATCTCGAGCGCACCGTCGTCCACTATGCCGTCAATGCCTTCACGCTGGAGACCGTCAGCATCGACGGCCGCGAGTACAGCGTGGTGGATCTCGGCAACCGGGCCCAGCGCCTCGAGCTGGGGCTGCCGGGACTGCCCACCCTGCGCGAGTCCGTCGTCATCCCCGATGACGCCGACATGGGCCTGCGTATCTTGGACGCCCAGTACGTGGACCTGCCGGGCATCGACGTGGCGCCGTCCAAGGGCA
>Ga0299912_10001015_pt1 | contig 22669 bp, 12 predicted proteins | sample RVTome_2_FD_207667 | JGI IMG/M metagenome (GOLD analysis project Ga0299912, IMG submission 207667) | Soil microbial communities from uranium-contaminated site in the Upper Colorado River Basin, Wyoming, United States - RVT95D214 (version 2) ... | reverse complement strand
AAGCCTTGGGCCGATTTTGCAATTTGGCGGCAATCCATCGGCTTCAATCAGAACAATAGCCCCCGCATCAATAGCCACGTTACGGATATGGGCCTCGGCATGGCCGGCGAAAAAACCCTCCAGTGCGACAATCCCTAAACACTTTTTAACCGTCTCATTTTCTTCAAAAGCCATCCGGGATATTTCGACTGATTCTTTTTTTTCTCCGTAGAATATCGGGGGACCCACGGTAACAGCGATCTCCAGACAGCGCTTCTTTAAATCCTGGTAATTGGCCATGGGGGGAGTCAGATGGGTTTTCATATTCAGCGGTTTATCTCCTGATAGGTATCCACGAAATTTTGTATTTTTCCCTCAATTAGGTCCTCGGCGCGCCGGACATCCTCAGGGGATGAAAATTCGGAAGACAAGCTTACCAGGATCTTGTCAAACCGGGATGGTTTTATCCCCCATTTTATTTCATAATCGATTCGGGCAATCTGATATTCCGATTGGGAGAAATAATATTTGCCCAACCGATTTTCGGTCGAGGAATAGGGCCAATACTCTTTCAGTTCAAAAAAGCTTTTAAGAGAATTCCGAATTCCCTCATGCTTAAATTGTTGAAAGCGAATACTTTCTCCGAGACGAGTCTGGGTATGGTGAAAAAATTCCTTGACCAGGTCGATGTCGGTGATGACCAGACCGTACAAATACCAATCATTAAGGACAGCAATGACCGCTCTCTGCTCGATAGAATCCAAATAAGAATAGCTCGGACAATAATGACCGGCGCATAATTCGGCCCCATAAAATGTGTGATGGCGGAGGTCGTTCCCTTGATGGCGTGAAGGATGGAGGAGGCAACCTATTTTTTTCTGTTCTACATCCAAGAAACCAAGATAGTCACAATTATGGATGGTCTCCAATAGCTTTGGGCTCCCGGCAAGAGAACCGGCCTTTTGGACATATTCCCCAAAGGGAATCTCCCCCTGGAATGAATTGAAAAGACCCGTCCTATTTTCCAATAGCGACTTCAAAGACTCCCGGGAGTGATCCTGGTAATTGTAAAGACCGCAGCAGGCCCCACAACCCTTTTGGGAATTCGGTTGGCAGAGGTGAACCGGATAAATCGTCGAACCAGGCAATGACTAACCCCTCTATGGGATCTCCGCAATTCTTGTGAAAAGATTTAGACAACCTTCATCGGAGGGTGAATCGTACCCCAGGCGGGAATTCGCTGCTACGAATATTATGGTAACGTCTCCCTGGAACTTTCATTAATCGGGTTTAATAAATCCCAGCCAAGGTTAGAATGATGAACTTGTAAAAAGTCTGCTAACGAGACGGCACAAAAAAAAGCTCCAGAGGCGAAGCATGCAAACCCTGAGGAATGAGACGCACATAGAAGTGCGGCGCAATCCCGAAAAGCGCGGGACAGATGGACTTTTTGCGAAGCCGTCTAGAATAACAAATCGAATAACTTAAAAGCCGCAGCACGAGCCGTTGAATTCTCGGGAAGGGTGCTGGTGGGTTTACCCTCTTTGTCAAACGCATAGATCATTTCGTCTTTGGGGATGACCCCCAAAAGAGTTAATCCCTGATCCTGCAGCAGGATTTCCCAGGCTTTAAGTTCCGCAAGATCCTCTGTTTCCGCCCGGTTGATGATGACCAGTTTTTTTTCTATCTTAAGCCCCAACTCCCGGGTCAATTCTCCAATACGAACAGCGGCCTGGAGACCCCGGCGGGAACTGTCGGAAACAATCAACAAGATATCGATCTCTCGGGTAGTCAATCGGCTGATATGTTCCATGCCAGCCTCATTATCGACCACTAGGTAGGGATAATTTTGAGATAATTTTTCAATAAATTGGGTCAATAGGGTATTGGCTGCACAGTAACAGCCTTGCCCTTCAGGCCGGCCCATGATGATCAGGTCGAAACCTTCGGACTCCACCAAAGACTCCTGAATCCTCATCTCCATGAAAATATCCTTGGTCATGTTGGGCAAACCGCCTTTTTTCATCTCTTCCCGGGCGTTTCCAATCGTTTGCCCAGCCGGGATTCCCAGGACTTCGTTCAGGTTGGCATTGGCATCGGCATCCACGGCCAATACGGGTTTGAGATCTTTTTCCACCATGTAGCGGATCAAAAGCCCGGCCATAGTGGTTTTTCCGGTCCCTCCCTTTCCGGCTAACGCAATGGTATAACTCATCTATCAATTCCTTCCTGCTTCACTCAATCTCTTTTCCAAACAGGACATAACATCCTTTTCTTCACTTCTTATCTCTAAATTCCAACCCTGCAAATTTCCATCTTCTTCAGAAGATGCCCTTTGTCCCCTTGCCCTTCGCCCTATTTTCCTCCCTGACTGTGCCTTTTTCTTTTTTTAAACTCTTTCCATCAAAAAGGAAATTCTATTAAAAAAAATTGAACAGGAATAGCGAGCGCATTCCCCGCAGCTTGCTGCGTGGGTTAGCGAGCGAACTACAACAAATAAACCCTTTCCTTGCCTGGAAGATTCCCTGCACCAAGGTGCAGGGAGCTTCAATTAATCAGGGCAGGACAATATCCCCCAGGGAAAAAGGCCTTGTCAGAAAAGACTTGGGTGTCGATACATACACCACCATCTGGGCCTTCGGTGGGAGCGGTTCTGAAAATTCAAAAATCCGCATTTCCCCCATGGACATCCGGGAGGGGTTATTTATCTTCTTTCCCTTGGCATCCGAAAATTCGATGGTGATCACTTTTTTATCGGGATCCTTGACATTCAAAATGATGCTGTTTTCCCCGATATCCGTCAGCGCACCGAATAATTCTTCAAATGCCCGGAGCAGGGTATCCCCGAGGTCCTTTTTGGCTTCTTTTTTCTTTTGCTTTTTCATTTCATTGAATTGCTTTTTGGTCAGGACCGCAATGTCCACCTGGACCTTCTTGAGTGACGGCTCTGAAAGGGTTTTGCCTCCCCTGGCGACAATGTCTTTGATCGTTGAAACCGCACCCGAATCGTTTCGGGGCACGTAAATATCCAGTTCACCCGCCAACTCTTTGACCACCTTGGCGTTTCTCGAGGGATTTTTTAACTGGAGGGTCAGCTCGCTTTTCCCCTGATCATCCGGTTGCTCAAAGTCGTCCTTCATCCCTTTTTCTTTTAACAGGTCTCGACCGGTGTCATCCGTCGCCTTTATGACCCGGGCTTTTACCCCCCTGGCTCCGGAGAGGTCGTCCCCCAGGACCGTCAGTTTCAATTCCAGTCCGGCGAAGAAAGATCCTGTTGTCCTGGTGTCCTTGACTTCTTTAACCATGACTCTGATATCTCCTGTCGCTATGGTGGCCATGGACAGGACGAAGAGAAAGGCCGATAGAACTATTGGCTTCATTTGTTTCATACTCCCTCCTTAATCCCTAAAGATGTATGGTTAAAATCTTTAAAACTTTTTAGCTTAACTCTGAGCTATTTTAAAGAATTATCCAAAAGAGTCTTATCCTCCCCTCTTTGGCATTATCGATCTTTCAGGAAGAAGAATGGGGTCAATTCTTTTAAAAGGTGAAAATGATTATCCATCAACACCTAGGCCAACAGATGAACAGTAAAGATTTTTTGGGATTGAACCAAGATTTCCATAAACGATCGTCGATCCTGATCGTTTTTGAAAACAGCTCTTTTCTCATTACCTCGACAGGATATATGATAAAATATCCCAGAATATTCTATTCTTAACGGTCTGGCTACAACTGCCTTTTATTAATTTGTAGATAAATTGTCAATTTAAAAGAATTGATCCTTAAATTCCACTTCCGGCTTTCAAGTCTTTTGTGGCCCCCGAAACCAGGAAACCTCCAAGGAATAGTGGAGACTGAACACCCAAAAGGTGCAAAGAATCCATCCCAGAAAAAAAGAGGCTATGGCATGGCTCGTGATTCAATTCCTTCCTGCATCATTCACCCTTTTTTCCATACAGTTTATCCTTTCAAAAACCCGGGGAAAGAGTTTTTGTTCGGTATGCGGAAGAAAAAGGGAGGCGATATAATGATTCATAAAATTATGGTTTTCACTTAACTCAATATTGGTGATTTTATTAAAAATCCTTTTTACATCGGTTCTGAGCGTATTGGAAAAACAGATCAACCGGGCCCCCAACAAGGACCCGTTTCCAATAAATTTAAATTTGTTTAAAGACAAATCCGGCAGCAGACCGATGGTGATCGATTTTTCAATATTGATATAATTTCCAAATCCACCGGCAATAATGACCTCTTCCAAATCGTTCATGGTCAACCCCACTTCACTGAGCAGGGTAATATAGCCGGCATACATGGCCCCTTTGGCCCGGATCAGATTATCAATATCCACCTCGGTGATGACCAGGTCTTGGCCGATCTGGGTGTCTTTGGCCCAGGCCAGAACGTATTCCATCCCGTCACTTCCCTCTCTAATCCGGTCCGTCTTTACCCCCTGTTTAAATTTCCCGTTTTGATCCAAAACACAGGACTCAAGCAACCCGGCGACAATATTAATTAATCCAGAACCACATATCCCTTTGGGTTTAACCATGCCGATAGTCAGGAGCATCGGTTCATAGGTGGTTGGATTGACATTAAATTCCTCAATAGCCCCTTCTGTGGCCCTCATACCATATTTAATCCCGCCTCCTTCAAAGGCCGGACCGGCCGAACAGGCGGCACAGGTCATCCATTCGGAATTGCCGATTACGATCTCACCGTTGGTGCCCAGGTCTATATAAAGGGTCAGTTTATCCTGCCGGTACATACCTGATCCCATAACCCCGGCAATGACATCCCCCCCCACATAACTGGCGATAGATGGGAACAAATAGGCCTGAACATGTTCCCCTAAATCGATACCAACCTCCCTGGCCCGAATCGGAGGGATATAATTCATAGGGGGCGTATAGGGGGTTTCCCTGATATACCTGGCTTCAATCCCTAAAAACAGGTGGCTCATGGTCGTGTTGCCGGCCAAGGTGATATGGGTTATCCCTTCCAGGGGAACATCGTGTTTTTTAAGTAATTGTTTAATGATCGTATTGATCGTTGAAACCACCAGATCCTTCATTTTTTGTTGCCCTTCCATCTTCTGGGCATAAACGATACGGGAGATGACATCCTCTCCATAACTAATCTGTGCATTATACTCAACATGCTGGGCCAGTGTTGCCCCGGTATTCAGGTCCAATAATTGGCCCCAGACGGTCGTGGTCCCAATATCAATAGCCAAGGCATAGTTTTGCCCGGTGGTATCTCCCGCTTCAATATTGATTAGTTCGGTTCTTCGAGTTTTTTTCCTTGGATTTCCAATGGTTACTGTTACTTTCCAATCTCCCTGCCTGAGAACGGAGGCCATTTTTCGAACGGTGTAAAAATCCACCATAATGTTTTGTATACTATGTGTCTGTTTTAATGAACGAATAACCCGGGAAAGATCGCTGATATTGTCGGCAATGGTTGGAGGAGGAACCTCAATATATTTTTTTTCAAAAGGGGGTTGAAATTTTCCATCGACAATCAAATCTTCTATCTTTAGTTGGGATACCACCTGCCAGGTTCCAGATCTGGGCCTATCCCTATCTAACACTTTGCGGTCCAACTGGGATTCTACGGGAATGGTAACTTCCAACTCACTGATAATTCTTGTTTTACAGGCCTGGCGCACTCCAAGAGCCAGGTCTTCTTGGGTTATTTTTTCCGTAGGTTCACTCTCCGCCTCTCCTTTGTCTATAATAATCCGGCATTTTCCGCAAACCCCTTCTCCACCGCAGGAGGCATTGATATGTACCCCGGCCTGCATAGCTGCCCTTAATAGATTTTCTCCTTTGGGAACGATTATTTCCATTTTATCCGGATTAAAAACGACTTTTATTTCTTCCATATATTTTTTTCCCTTCTCCTTCCCTTCCATAAAAGACCATCCATTTTTTGTCAAGTGAATAGGAAATAATATCCAAAGGAATCCCTTTCTAACTACTTTTAAGTTGCTTTTTTTAAGGTCCTCTTATATAGTATTAATTCAAGTTTCTTTTGAGGAATCAGTAAATTATACAAAAATTACCTAATTAAATAGTGATATTGAATAGTAAGTGAAAACTGGTTTCAAAGTCCCTTTATTTTTTATTAGGGAATCAATTAATTTTTAAGTTTTTAAGCTTTTTAAAACGGGTTATTAATAATAATTTTAATATTTATTAATAATAATTTTAATACAATATATTATTTATTACAAAATTAAATTAATCTATTATCGTTACTAAAATTTTAAAACTAAATTAATACAAAAGAAAAAGGAGAATGCCTTAATGGAATTGACTATCCAAAAACAATCCCTTTTGGACGGACTTCAACTGGTTCAAGGAATAATCGAAAAAAGAAGTTCCATGCCCATTCTCTCCAATGTTCTTATTGAAACATATAACGACGGTATTCAGATCATTGCTACCGATTTACAAGTGGGAATAAGATTAAAATGTGCTGCAAAAATTATCAATGCCGGAGGAATATCAATTTTTGCAAGAAAATTTTATGAAATTATCCGAGAGTTTCCCGACGAAGAGATTTATATTAAACTTAAAGAAAATAATAAACTTTTTATTTCCTGCAAAGGTTCACAGTTTACTATATCCGGTTTACCGTCTATCGATTATCCTCCTTTGCCGGAAACGGAATTAAGTCAAACCATAACCCTGGAAGGAACCCTATTGAGGGATCTGATTCAGAAAACCATTATTTCCGTATCGATGGACGAAGGACGATATAATTTATCGGGCATCTATTTTGAGTATATACAAAAAGAAGGAAAAAATATTCTTCGCATGGTCTCTACGGATGGGCACCGGTTAACTCTGATGGATAAAGAAATTGAACCGTTAGGGGAAGGAGTTTTCCCCAAGGGGGTTCTGCTGCCTAGAAAAGCCGTGACGGAAATATTGAAAATTTTGGAAAAACCAGGACCGGTACAAATTGGATTTAAGGATACTTTTGGTGTTTTTCAGAAAGAAGAAACCTTAATTATTATGCGATTACTGGAAAGCAACTTTCCTGATTATAATCTAGTGCTGCCCAAAAAAAAGGATAAAATTGTTTCTATCCCCAAAGATGATTTAATGAATACCATGAAAAGAATGGGCGTTCTTTCAACGGATAAATATAAAGGAGTCAAGTTTTCCCTGACCAAAGGCAATTTAGAAATTTTGTCGGTCAATCCGGAGATTGGAGAAGCCAAAGAAAGCCTGCCCCTGGATTATAAGGGATTAAATTTGGTTGTAGGATTCAATGCCCGGTTTTTTATTGATGCCCTTCAGGTTATGGAAAGCGAAACCATAACCCTGGAATTTAATGAGTCGGTCAGTCCGGCAATATTGAGAGGAGAAAAAGAACCGGGTTTTCTGGCTCTAATCATGCCCATGAAACTTATGGAAGAATCTGGGGACAATCTGTAACCCCCCTTTGAGTAAAACAAACAAAACAAAAGAATAGGGTTTGAGAATTTTAAAAAAATAAGGCGATAGGCCTGAGGCAATAGGTCAAGGACTGGAAAATTATTAAAACCTATAGCCCCTGTCCCATTGACAATAGACCTGTAAGGTTATGATGAAAGAGAAAAGGTAATTCATATGAGTTCTTATGGAGCGGATCAAATAAAGGTTTTGGAAGGCTTAACACCGGTTAGGGAAAGACCTTCCATGTATATCGGAAATACCTCAATAGAAGGCCTGCATCAATTGGTGTATGAAGTAGTCGATAACAGTATTGATGAAGCCTTGGCCGGTTTTTGTAACCGCATTGAGGTGGTGATCCATTCCGATGAAAGCATCTCCATTGAAGATAATGGGAGAGGGATCCCGGTTGATATCCACAAAACCGAAAAAAAACCGGCGGTTGAAGTCGTTATGACCAAACTCCATGCCGGGGGAAAATTTGATAATGAGACCTATAAAGTTTCGGGAGGGCTGCATGGGGTTGGTGTTTCCGTGGTCAATGCCCTTTCCGAGTACTTGGAAGTGGAAGTTAGAAAAAGTGGAAATGTTTATTATCAAAAATATGAACAAGGCAATCCGGTAACCCCTTTAGAGATGCCCGGGACGACCAAAAGGACCGGCACCCGGGTCCATTTTAAACCCGATGGATCGATATTTGAAACCACGATCTTTAGTTATGATATTTTATCCCAAAGACTCAGGGAACTCTCCTTTTTAAACAAAGGGATTCGTATCACTATAGAAGATGAAAGGGATTCGAAAAAAAATGAATTTTTTTACCTGGGAGGCATTAAGTCTTTTGTTGAATATTTAAACAGAAACAAAGAACCCGTTCATCCTAAACCGATCTATGTTTCAGGCCAGCGGGGGGATGTTATTATCGAGGTTGCCTTTCAATATAACGATTCCTATCAGGAAAAAATCTTTTCTTATGCCAACACCATCAATACCCGGGAGGGAGGGTCCCACCTGAGCGGGTTTAAAACCGCCATCACCCGTTGTCTAAATCAATATGCCACCAAGGAAAACCTGCCCAAGGCCCTGCGGGAAAAGGTCAGCGGAGAAGATGTCCGGGAAGGGATGACGGCTATCATCAGCGTCAAATTACCCAAACCCCAATTTGAAGGGCAGACCAAAGCCAAACTGGGCAATAGCGACGTCAAGGGGCTGGTTGAAAATCTGGTCTATGAAGAACTGAGTGTCTTTCTGGAAGAAAATCCCACGGTGGCCAAAAATATTTTATTAAAGGTGACGGAAGCCGCCAGGGCGCGGGAGGCAGCCCGTAAGGCCAAAGAGTTGACTCGAAGGAAGGGGGCTCTGGTCGACACGTCTTTACCGGGGAAATTGGCTGATTGTCAGGAACGGGACCCGAAGTTTTGTGAATTGTATCTTGTCGAGGGGGATTCGGCCGGAGGGTCGGCCAAGCAGGGGAGAGATAGAAAATTTCAAGCCATCCTGCCCTTGAAGGGAAAAATTTTGAATGTCGAAAAAGCCCGATTCGACAAGATGATTGAAAATAACGAAATTAAAACCATCATTACCGCTCTGGGGGCCGGAGTGGGGGGGGAAGATTTTCAACTCGATCAATTGAGGTATCATAAGATCATTATCATGACCGATGCCGATGTGGACGGCTCACATATTCGAACCTTGCTGCTGACTTTTTTTTACCGGCAGCTCCCCCAGGTCGTTGAGAGGGGGTTTTTATATATTGCCCAACCCCCCCTCTATCGTGTGGTTTCAGGAAAAGAAGAATCCTATATTAAAGCGGATGATCAATTTAAGAAATATTTAAATGAACGAGGACTTCATCATAAAAAAATCCTTTTTAAAAATATAGATAAGCCCCTGGAAGGGGAAGCTTTGCGCCTGTTGTTGGAGAAATTAAATCAATATTTTCACTTTCTGGAAAAACTGGAAAGAAAAGGGTTTCCGGTTGAGGTCTTGGAAATCATCATTGAAGAAGAAGGGATCACCAAAGAGCGATTAAAAGACAAACCGTTTATGAAAAGCCTGGAAAAACGGTTTCAAAAAAAAGAAATTCCCACCGGGGATCTGATTTTTGACGAAGAACATCAGGCCTACTCCATGCCGATTCTGGATCAACCCGGGGGAAAAGAAAGGGTTCGGGTTGATTGGAATCTCCAGGCCCTGGCCGATTTTCAAAACCTGCGGCGATTGAGAAAGGAGCTTCCCTGGTACCGGTCATTTCCGGTAACGGTCCAAAACGACCAGCAGTCTCATTCAATAGAAAATCCCAAAGACCTACTCCAATTTTTCCTGGATGAAGGAAAGAAAGGATTGACCATTCAACGATATAAGGGGTTGGGAGAAATGAATCCCCAACAACTCTGGCAAACCACCATGGATCCGGAACACCGGACCCTCCTGAAGGTCAGGGTGGAAGATATGGTCGAAGCCGACCAGATTTTTACCATCCTAATGGGAGACCAGGTAGAGCCCCGGCGTGACTTTATTTTTCAGAATGCCCTGGAAGTCAGGGCGTTGGATATATAAAAAACCAACAAAAGGCACCGGGCAAGAGGCAATAGAAAAAATTGCCCTCTAAAACCTAACTAAAAATAATTGAAAATTTTTTGTTTACCTAAATCTTGAATCCTTAAAGGAATTGTAATGACCTTAGATTCACAGGAACTGCCCATCAATATCGAAGACGAGATCAAGCGCTCTTATATGGATTATGCCATGAGCGTCATCATCGACCGGGCTCTGCCGGATATCCGGGACGGCTTAAAACCGGTTCATCGCCGGATCCTCTTTGGCATGAGGGAAATGGGCAATGAATATAACAAGCCCTATAAGAAATCAGCCCGTATTGTCGGCGATGTGATGGGTAAGTATCATCCCCACGGGGATACGGCCATTTATGACACCATTGTAAGAATGGCCCAGGATTTTTCCCTTCGTTATCCCTTAGTCGACGGGCAGGGAAATTTCGGTTCCGTGGACGGCGATTCTCCGGCGGCGATGCGTTATACGGAAATTCGCATGACCCGGCTTGCCCATGAATTTCTGGATGACTTGGATAAAGAGACGGTAGATTTTATTCCTAATTATGATGGCTCGTTGGACGAACCGGTGATTTTACCCACCCGGATTCCCAATTTACTGGTAAATGGCTCCTCTGGCATTGCCGTGGGTATGGCTACCAATATCCCCCCACACAACTTGAGGGAAATCGCCGATGGACTGTTGGCCTTAATTGAAACGCCCGACCTCCCCATCGAAAAATTGATCGGGCTGATCCCCGGGCCTGATTTTCCAACAGCCGGATTTATTTACGGGACCAATGGGATTCAACAAGCCTATCGAACCGGGAGGGGGATTATTAAGCTTAGGGCCCGGGCCTTAGTTGAGAAAAGAAAACAGCAAAGCCGGGAGAGTATCATCGTTGCCGAGTTACCCTATCAGGTCAATAAGGCCAAACTGATTGAAAAAATTGCCGAGCTGGTAAAAGAAAAAAAGATAGAGGGCATCCAGGATATCCGTGATGAATCCGACCGGGAAGGGATGAGAATCGTCATAGAATTAAAAAAAGATGAAATCGTGGAGGTCATTCTTAATCAACTTTATAAATTTACTCCCATGGAAGTTACCTTCGGGATCATCTTCCTGGCCATTGTCAATAACCGGCCCAGAATCATGGATTTAAAGACCATGCTGGTCCTTTTTCTGGATTTCCGGAAAGAAGTCGTCCGCAAGAGAACGGCCTTTGAATTAAAAGAAGCCGAAAGAAAGGCCCATATCCTGGAAGGGTTGAAGATTGCCCTGGATCACTTAGATGAGGTCATTGCCCTGATCCGCAAGGCCAAAAATCCAGCCGAGGCCAAGTCCCAGCTCATCAGTACCTTTTCCTTTTCTGCCATCCAGGCCCAGGCTATCTTAGAGATGCGCTTGCAGCGCTTGACCAACCTGGAGAGGGAAAAGATTCAGGAGGATTACCTGGAAATTATCAAAACGATTGAAAGGCTCAGGCAGATTTTATCCAGCGAGTCCCTGATCCTGAATTTGATCAAGGAGGAATTGATCGATATTAAAAACCGGTACGGGGATGATCGGCGGACGGAGATTATAGAAGATACGACCGAGATCCAGCTTGAAGATCTGATTGTGGAAGAGGATATGGTGGTGACCATTTCCCATGGCGGGTATATCAAAAGGAACCCCATCAGTCTCTACCGCAGTCAGAAACGGGGGGGGCGGGGCATCACCGGAATGGAGACCAAAGAGGATGATTTTGTGGAACACCTTTTTGTGGCCTCTACCCATAATTACTTTTTGTTTTTTACCAATCTGGGGAGGCTATACTGGTTGAAGGTCCACGAGATCCCCCAAGCCGGGCGCCTGGCCCGGGGTAAGGCCATGGTTAATGTTCTGAATCTTCAACCCAAGGAAAAAGTGGCTACTACACTGACCGTACATTCCTTTGAAGAGGGGAAATCGGTGATCATGGTGACCCGCAAGGGGATGATCAAGAAGACGGACCTGATGTCATTCAGCCGGCCAAGATCCGGCGGTATTATTGCCACCCACATTCAGGAAGGGGATGAATTGATAGCCGCTGATGTCACCCTCGGGGAGCGAGATATTTTTCTGGGAACCCGCGACGGCCTATCCATTCGCTTTAAGGAAAAAGATATCCGGGAGATGGGACGTATGGCCCAGGGGGTAAAGGGCATCCGTTTGAGCCCGGCCGACTGGGTCGTGGGTGTGGAAGTCTTATCCCAGGAAGGGACTATCCTGACGGTCACGGAAAATGGATTCGGCAAGCGGACCCGGACCGAAGAGTACCGGGAACAGGGGCGGGCCGGGAAGGGGATCATTACCATCAAAACCACCGATAGAAACGGGCCTGTTGTGGGGGTATTGCAGGTTACCGATGAAGACGATTTGATGATTATCACCGATCGGGGTAAAATTATTCGTCTGCGGGTCAAAGACATTTCGGTGATCGGGAGAAATACGCAAGGAGTGCGATTGATCAATTTGGAAGATCAGGAAAAGGTGGTCAGTGTGGCCCGGTCTGCTGCCCGGGAAGAGGAGAACGGGGATCCGGAATAAGAAAGTTGGATTCTGGATTCCAAATATGCAACGATCTTTGAACCCTCCTCCAAAAAGTTATTTTTATCTCAACCGGTACGGCAGACCGATTGGGAGATAAATTTAAATCCGTTAGATTTTTATAAAAATCTCCTCGGATAAACTTTATGTTGGGTCATGTCTCAACATAGCCACAAAATATGGTACAATTAACAGCAGGCTCCCGGTAATAGCAACAAAAGCACCTTTCTCGAATTCATTATAGTTACAATCAAAAACAATCTATTTAAAAGGGTTGACAAATATATTTTTTTACTATATATCAATATTCAATTTTTAAAGAACACCCAACCATTCAAATAAAGGAAACCGGACTATGATAAGAAGAGGGACTCTCTTTATTACCATAGCACTGCTGATGTTATTTCCATGGCATGTGTTTAGTGCATCGACAAAGACCCCGGCCAAAAAAAATAACTCAATCGTTTCAAAAAAAGCCGCCCAAAAAAAATCCAAGACTTCCATAAAAGCACAAAAGAAATCTCATTCTTCAAAAATTTCGGCCCAAAAAAAACGATCAAAGCGAAGTGCCCAAAAAAGGCGTTCCAGACAGGTGGCTCACGAAAATCAGGTTAAACCCCAGGATGCCCCGCCTTTAATCAAGATTACCCCGTTAGAGAACGGGAAATTCCTCTTGGAGCCGATGGATAGTTCCTCAAATAATGATCAGAGAACGGAGTCCTTAAGCCTGATTAAAAAACCGGTTTTTGAAGAACCAATCCCGCAAAAACAGGCGATTGAACAAAATGAAAAAAAAGACGGTTCATCTTTAAGGTTTCCAACACTCTTGGTAGAGATTTCCAAGCAATTATTGGGAAAGGCTTATCGTTTCGGGGGGAGCGGAATTGGTAAGGAAGGAGTCGATTGTTCTGGATTTGTAAGAAGGATTTACCAATCCCTGACCCTTTCTCTGCCTCATTCCAGTAGGGAACAGGCCAAGCTGGGGTCTCTGGTGACCACCGAATGGGACCTGAGCCGTTTAAAAATAGGGGATTTATTGTTTTTTAAAAGAAACAAGGGTTCCCGGATCAGCCACACGGGGATCTATATAGGGGAAGGGAAGATGATTCATTCGGCGAGTAAAAAAGGAGTGGTTATTTCCGATCTGAAAAGCTCCGATTACTATAACCGGAATTTTGTCATGGCCAAACGATTGTTTATTATCGACCACCCCGAGGTGGATGAATTTAAAGAATTCAAAGAAACAAAAGAATCCCAGGAATCGCAACAACCCCAAGTTCCCTAGCCCTATCGCGATAAAACAAATTACAGCAGGTTCAAAATAGTTAGGGCGGGTTTTATAACCTGCCCTTTGTGTTTGGTGATCATTTAATAATTCTACGGACCAATTCTTCTTTCGCTTCTTACAATAATCACCCCGACCATTGATCTCTCACTTTTTTAAGCTCCGAACAATCGCTTCCAACGGACCGATCCTCGATACCGGACAATTAATTTTATCAGCTAAAGACAAAGGGTTTTATACAGTATCAAGAATCCGACATCCGGCATCTGTTGAGGGAATATATTTATTTCCCAATTCAACAACGGAGCCGCAAACGGTCTTCTTGCTACCTTCAGGCAGGATTGCATGGTGATTATAAACACAAATTACCATTTTTTTCGCGAGGTAAAACAGACAGAAGGTCCTCGGGTCAGAAGGAATAGGCGAAAGGGGGGGAATTAAGACCCGCCAGGGTCAACTCTTTTTTCATTGTTTTTAACCCTTGTCTTTTCCGCCGAAATTGATTTAAAATATATTGATGGTTAAGGCCATATCCATTTGCCAATTTTAGGAGGGACCTATGAATATAAGCACATTGGCCTTTTTAAAAGATTGTCTCCAAATTGATCCACAGGGCCGGGTATCCATTCAAGATAAAAAAAAGCTCCAAGAAGAAACCATCGATCAACTCATTGACCTGGCGGTTTTTGGAAAGGCCGAGCAACAGGCCCTGGCCTGTTGGTTGATCTGGGAACTGGGACAGGCCCTGGGTATTTATCCGGCCTCCATCCATGAATTTTATAAGGCCGTAGGGCGGGGAGAAATCGGCCGCTCTTTAACCGTGCCGGCCATCAACCTTCGAGCCATGACCTTTGACTGTGCCCGGGCCGCATTTAGGGCTGCGGTGCAGCGGAAAGTGGGAGCGGTAATTTTCGAGATTGCCCGTTCAGAAATCGGCTATACAGCCCAGAGGCCCAGAGAATATTTTTCTGCCGTCATGGCCGCTGCCATCAAAGAAGGTTTTGAAGGTCCCCTATTTTTACAGGGTGATCATTTCCAGGTCAGCGAGAAAAAATTCAAAGAAAAACCGGAAGAAGAAACCCTGGCCATTGAGCAGTTGATCCTGGAGGCCATCCAGGCCGGTTTTTACAATATCGACATAGACACCTCCACCCTGGTGGATCTCGGGCAACCCACGGTTTCCGAGCAGCAACGGGCCAACTATGAATTATGTGCCCGGTTCACGGCCTTCATTCGCAAACATCAACCCAAAGGGATCACCATTTCCGTCGGGGGAGAGATCGGGGAAGTTGGAGGGAAAAACAGCGACGAGACGGAACTGAGGGCCTTTATGGACGGCTTTAAACGCTCATTATCTCCCGATTTGGCCGGTCTTTCCAAAATCAGCATACAAACGGGGACGAGTCACGGCGGGGTGGTTCTTCCCGACGGGACCCTGGCCCAGGTGGCTATTGATTTTAAGGTCTTAAAAGACCTTTCGAAAGTGGCCAGAAACAGTTATGGGATGGGTGGAACAGTTCAACATGGGGCCTCGACCCTGCCGGATGAGGCTTTTCATCAATTTGTCGTCAATGATGCCGTTGAGGTGCACCTGGCCACCGGATTCCAAAACATGATTTATGACCACGCCCAATTCCCCCCAGGATTAAAACAAGATATTTATCAATACCTCAAATCCAAACATGCCGACGAATGGAAATCCGGCAAGACCGAGGAACAGTTCCTTTACAGCACCCGGAAAAAAGGACTGGGTCCCTTTAAAGCCGAGCTTTGGGGATTTCCGGAAGAGATACGATCGGCTATTCGAACGGACCTGGAAGGGAAATTCGGCTTTTATTTTGACCAGCTTCAAGTGGGCGATACCCGGGACCTGGTTCGAAAATGGGTTCCCTTGGTAAAAGTGAAAAAGCAACAAGCGGATTTTGGGGTGGGCCGGGACAAGGAAGAGGATGTGGCGGACCTGGCGGATTAATTCGCATTCTAAAGAGAAAGGAAAGAAAAATCTAATGCGTTAACTAATGCTCATCCGGAAAAGATGCTTTCGGATAAGCACGCTCAGCTATCAGCAAAGGCCTTTAACAATAATGGGTTGGCTAACGGCTGATCGCTGACCAGTGGAAGCTTCATCGGGAAATCTTGGATTTCCGGATGAATACTAACTAATTTATAGACAGGAGGTTTGCAATGGCGATTATTACCATTTCACGAGGAACTTTCAGCGGTGGTAATGCCCTGGCCGAGAAGCTGGCCGATCGGTTGGGGTATCCGAAACTTGGACGTGAAGAGGCGATACTTGAGGCAACAAAGGACTATGGGATCAGTATGGATAAGCTCACCGAAGCCGTAAAGAATCCGCCCTCTATCTGGCAGCAGACGGCAGGCCCCCGCCTGGCCTATCTCAAATGTCTGACGGCCTCGATTATGGAACACGCCAAAGACGGAAATCTGATCTACCATGGTTATGCCGGGCATCTTTTACTGAGCGGAATCTCCAATCTGCTCCGGGTCCGGGTCATAGCGGACATGGAATTCAGGATCCAGGCGGCCATGAAGGAGAAGAACTTTAATCGCAATGATGCCTTGGAATACATAGAAAAGGTAGACAAAGATCGAAAAAAATGGACCCATTTCTTGTATGGTCTGGATTGGCAGGACCCCGTTCTTTACGACCTTGTGTTTAATCTCGAACATATCAGTATTGAAAATGCCGGTGAAGTAATTGCCTTCAGGATCAACCTAGATGATTTCAAATCCACTCCGGACAAAAAAAAGGCCTTTGAGGACTCTTTACTGAGCAGCCGCGTTTGGGCCTCTTTAGCTAAAGACGAAAGCAGCCGCGTGGCCTCTATTCAAGTCACCGCTGATTCAGGGACGGTAACCTTAAAAGGGAGCCTCGGATCTCAAAAAGCCATTGATAACATTTTGCAGATTGCCGGACAGGTAAGGGAAGTCAAATCCGTAACCAACCAGATGGGCATAGGAACCGATTGGTACTGGTAAGTAGTTTGTGGTATTGTAGGATAATAATGAACGGCCCTCTCCCCCATCAGGAGAGGGCCGTGAACTTATACCGCTTCTAAAACCTCCCTTATTACCTTGGAAAGATCATCGATCTGGAAAGGCTTCTGCAGAAAGGCTCGAGCCCCTCGGTTCATGATCTCCTTAGCCTCCCCATTCAAACTGAAACCGCTTGAAAGAATGATCTTGGCTTGAGGATTGATGGATTGTATCAGGTCAAAAGCCTTGCCGCCCCCTATCCCCGGCATGATCATATCCAGGATTACCAGATCGACCCGATTCGGATTGGCCTGGTAGATCTCTACCGCCTCTTCCCCGTTGTGGGCGATCAGGATCTGATACCCCAATCGGGTGATCATGGCGGCCGTTACATCCGTAATAATTTTTTCATCATCAACCAGGAGAAGGGTTTCATTCCCCTTTATAATCTCCCGGGCAGGCCGCATTTCTTCGATCACTTCTTTTTGGGAGGCGGGCAGGTAAAAATTGAAGGTGGTTCCATAACCTTTTTCGCTGTAGACATTTATGATTCCTCCATGCCCGCGGATGATACCATAGGCCGAGGCCAAACCGAGACCAGTGCCCCGCCCCATTTCTTTGGTTGTGAAAAAGGGTTCGAAAACCCGATCTTTGGTCTCCCTATCCATACCCACGCCCGTATCGGTCACGGATATCTTCACAAAAGGCCCGGGTGCTGTTCCAAAGGGCTCAACATAAAATTCATCCAATATAACGTTCTCCGTCTGCAGATAAAGGGCGCCCCCTCCGGGCATGGCCTGCCAGGCATTCATAAAGAGGTTCAGGAGTACCTGTTCCAATTGTCCCCGGTCGGCCTCTACCGTCCAGAGGTCCTTGGCAAATGTTTGATGGATGCGGATTTCCTTTTTCGTTCTTCCAAACATGGAAGCCGTCTTGCCGATTAATTCATTTAGACTGGTTGTCTTGACTTCATAACGCCCTCCGCGGGCATAACCCAGTAACTGACCGGTTAAATCGGCGGCACTTTTTATCTGGTCTTCAATGGCCTTGAGTTTTTCGTAAAAGGGATGAGTGGTATCGATATCCAATAACATCAAAGAGGCGTATCCCTGAATCCCCATAAGGATATTATTGAAATCGTGGGCGATACCACCGGCCAAGGTCCCGACAGCCTCCAGTTTCCGAGACTGGGTAAGCAGTTCTGTCAAACGTACCGTTTCTGCCTCCATCTTTTTTCGTTCGGTGATGTCCCTGGAAACGCCCCGAAAACCGATGGGTTTTCCATTTGCGTCCTGGATCAAGGAGGCCGACATTTCCAGAATGTTTATTGTCCCGTCCCGGCGAATGACTTCATTTTCAAAAATACCAGATGGACGGCCTGTTCGGAGGATTTCACTGAAAATATTAAATATTTTTTTAGCGGTTTCCGGATTTGTATAGGCCCGGTTGTTCATGCCGATGAATTCCTCCGAAGGGTATCCTAGCCGCTGAACGGAGACTTTGTTGGCAAAGGTAGTATTTCCCCGCAAGTCGGTCTCCCAGCAACCATCATTAATATTTTCAACGAAGTCACGATATCTTTCATTCTCTGCCTCCATCTTTTTTCGTTCGGTGATGTCCCGGGAAATCCCCCGAAAACCGATGGGTTTCCCGTTCGAATCCCGGATCAAGGAGGCCGACATTTCCAGAGAGCGGATTTCTCCATTTTTGTGAATGATCTCATAATCAAATATCTCTGCCGGGGAGCCCGTTCGGTATATTTTATTGAACATTTTAAAGATTCTTTTAGCTGTTTCGGGGGTTGTATAGGCCCGGTTGTTTATGCCCATGAACTCTTCCCGGGTGTATCCGAACATCCGGCAGGAAGCTTCGTTTACAAAGGTCATATTCCCCGCCAGATCATTCTCCCAGACCCCATCGGTTACATTTTCAACAAAATCCCGGAATCTTTCTTGTTCCGTTTCCATCTTTTTCCGTTCGGTGATATCCCGGGAAATCCCACGGAATCCTATGGGCGTCCCAGATTTATCCTGGATCAAGGAGGCCGACATTTCCAGAATACTGATTGTCCCATCCTTATGAATAACTTCATAATCGAATAGATTTGCCGGGGAGCCCGTTCGGTATATTTCATTGAATATTTTAAAGGTGTTTTTGGCTGTTTCCGGGGAGGTATAGGCCCGGTTGTTCATGCCCAGGAATTCTTCCCGGGGGTATCCGAACATCTGGCAAGCGGCCTCATTGAAGAAGGTTATATTCCCGGCCAGGTCGACCTCAAAGCATCCATCGGTTATGTTTTCAATAAAAGACCAAGATCGTTCCTTCTCAGTTTCCAAACTTTTCAGTTCGGTGATGTCCCTGGAAACACCCCGGAATCCAATGGGTTTGCCCGTGTAGTCCCCGATCAGGGAAACCGCCATTTGTACATATCCGATCTCCCCATTCCGGCGAGTGTGTTTATATTCAAATACCTTGGAGGGGAGGCCGGTTTGGTATACTTCATTAAAAACCTCGCGTATTATTTTTCCTTCCTCGGGGATGGAAAAGCTCAAGTTGTCCGTGCCGATCAAACTTTCCCGCGGATAACCGAACCTCCGGCAAATCGCTTCGTTGACAAAGGTGAATTTTCCGTTCAGATCCACCTCGAAACACCAATCGGAGATGTTTTCCACAAAATCCCGGTACCTTTCCTGCTCGGCTTCCAGCTTTTTCCGTTTGGTGATATCCCGGGAAACCCCGCGGAAGCCGCTGGGTTTTCCCTTCGAATCCCTGATCAAAGAGGCCTTTGTCTCCACGGTTACAACCGTCCCATCCTTCCGAATAATTTCAACCTCAATTAACGGAGACGGTTGGCCGGTCCGGAAAATTTCGTTGAATATGGGAAAAAGTTTTCCGGCTGCCCCGGAGGTTTCCAAGTCCCGGTAGTTCATACCCAGATATTCTTCCCTGGTATATCCATACATCCGGCTGATTGCTTCATTGGCAAAGATAATATTTCCCCTCAGGTCGACTTCGAAGCAGCCCTCGGTGATATTTTCAAAATAATTTCGGTACCGTTCCTGCTCCACCTCCATCTTTTTTCGTTCCGAAACATCTCTGGAAATCCCTCGGAATCCGCTGGGTTTTCCATTCGCGTCTCTGATCAAGGAGGCCGACATTTCCAGGTCTCTGATTTCACCATCCTTCCCGATGATTTGATAATCAAAGGTATCGGCCGGAATACCTGTTCGGTAAATTTTATTGAAAATTTCATAGATTTCTTGAGCAGATTCCGGTGTTGAAATAAATTCACGATAGCTCCGGCCTATCAATTGATCAGGGGAGCGCCCGTGATACTTGCAAACGCTTGGATTAACGAAGATGTATTTTCCCGACAGGTCCACCTCATAATAGCCGTCTTCAATATTATCGAGAATAGCCCGATAGTTCTCCTCAATGTCCTGCCGAGGCTTGTTTTTCGTCTCCAGTCGATGAACTTGACGACGCAGGTCGGCCAGCTCATCCAGTAATTGTGCTTTAGTCTTTTGATTGTCGTTCATGACAATACCTCATGGTTAGAACTTTAGAACACGCCTATTTATTACAGCCAAACCAAAAGCTATGGTTATTCGGGTTTCTGTCCATTGTGTTAGCGGGGGTAATGAGAAAAAGATAGCCGGTGGGTTGACCAGAACCTGATTCCCTGCAAATCATACCAATGTGGCGAGATGGGCCGAATTAGGCATAGGTGATCATGCCATAATAGAATAATCGCATCTTTTCTTTAGGTAATATTGTCTTAAAGTTAGGTTGGTTTGTCAACAAGAAAATTGTTGCAGTACGGGGTGTCCCTGGGATTCATCCGGATAAGGTTTGAGGGCTTGGGGGACAGGCAATGGATTTCTTAATCAAGGAATATCTTGTTTCAGAATTTTGTTATCAGGAAAGGACCGGATGCCGGGTAGGCCCCAAATCTTCGGGTGAAATGGGCCCCAAGACGGTATTAATTTTTTTCATAGGATTTTTTTCTTAAGTGGGTATTATTAAATTGAATCAACCCAGCACTTTTTTTTCGGTTTGAACCAAGGCCAGTTTGGCCTTGGCCAATTTTCTATATTTGACCGCAGCCTTGGCCAGGTTCTTGGCGGCAAAGGCCTTAAGCAGGTCTCCTTCGATCTCGGCCACATCCAGACGCTGGTAGTAATCCAGAGATTCTTTAAGATGGGCCACAACGATTTTTCCGGTTAACAGGGGATGATTATTGGTGACATTGGCCTCCTTATAGCGGGTGCCATGTTCCAGTTCCACCTCCAGACCCATCCGGAAATCATCGAGGGGGATTTTCATACCTCTTGGACAAACCTCATTTAAAATGATTTGGGTTTCTTCCGCCTTGACCTCGGCCTTTTTCAGGGTGGTCCAATCGCGGATGCCTAGGGCCTTGCAGATGCGTTTTACTTCTTTTACGGTTACATATTCTGGAAGCTTCATGGTTTTTCTCCTTTCAAATCCTCCTGACTTCAGGGATGATTTTTTGGTAACAGTTTCGGTTCAGTTATGATAATACATCTTCCGATATGAATCGTCAATATCGTTAGGGGGGTGGGGGAAACCTCTCCTGGAGAAAAGGATGAATCTTGCCCGGATATTATCGGAAAGAGCCCGAACCTTTGGGACAAAAACGGCCATCCTATACAATAAACAACAGATAACCTTTGCCGAGTTGGACCAGAGGATAAAAAAAACGGCAGAAATCCTCAGATACCTGAAAATCAACCAAGGAGACCGGGTGGCCCTTCTCCTGCCCAAAGGACTGGAGTTCATTGAAACCTATTTCGCCGTGTTAAGTCTTGGGGCTATTGCCTTACCCCTTAATCCGGGCTATCAACCGGAGGAAATTCTATACTTTCTTTCTGATTCAGAAAGCACTCTATTGGTTTCTCCTTCTGAAAAATACTCCGAGTTGACTTCTCTTTTAACACAGATTCCACCCCTTCAAGTTCTCTTAATAGATCAGGATAATGGTCCGGTTCCTTCCTATCGGTCTTTGTTGGAGAGATCCGGCCCCGGGAAGGAATTTTTTTATCCCACCCGGGAAGAGGACATAGCCTTACTCTGCTACACCTCAGGAACCACGGGTCGATCCAAGGGGGCCATGATCACCCATGGGAATCTCATCCATAACCTGCTGGCCCTTCAAAGAGCCTGGCGCTGGACCGAACAGGACAAACTGTTGCATGTCCTGCCCCTATTTCATATCCACGGGTTGGCTGTGGCCTTACAGGGTGCACTTTATGCCGGCAGTACGATAATCATGGAGGAGGGTTTTGAACCTTTCCGGGCCTGGCGTCTTCTTGAAGAGGAAGCCTGTACCCTGTTTATGGCCGTACCTACTATTTACCACCGATTGAGTATGGCTTGGGACGATCTGGAAAAAAAACCGAATCTATCTAACATTCGGGTATTCATATCCGGTTCAGCTCCTCTGCCGGAACCCCTTTTTTATCGCTTTAAAGAACAAACCGGACATACCCTTTTGGAACGATACGGCATGACTGAAACCGGGATGATTGCCACCAATCCCTATGAGCCTGAATCCAGGAAGGTCAAAAGTGTCGGTTATCCCCTGGATGGAGTGACGATTCGTGTGGTGGGAAAAGAAGGTCTGGATGTAAAGCCGGAAGAAGTGGGGGAAGTCTGGATCAAGGGAGACAATGTTTTTAAAGGGTACTGGAAACAGCCCGAGAAGACGGCCGAATCTTTTGAAGGAGGCTGGTTTAAGTCCGGAGACCTGGGCTACCAGGACCCTAAAGATGATCTCCGTCTCTGTCTGGTGGGACGAAGCAAGGAATTG
>Ga0299912_10001012_pt1 | contig 22678 bp, 20 predicted proteins | sample RVTome_2_FD_207667 | JGI IMG/M metagenome (GOLD analysis project Ga0299912, IMG submission 207667) | Soil microbial communities from uranium-contaminated site in the Upper Colorado River Basin, Wyoming, United States - RVT95D214 (version 2) ... | reverse complement strand
GGTTGAATCCCAAGCTGATGCTGAATACGTGTCCAATCTGGCTGGCTCACTGGACATTCCCATCACTGTTGAGAGCCAAGATGTGGCTGCCCACCGGACTGAAAGAAAATGTTCTCTCGAAGAAGCTGCCCGGGAACTACGCTATGCTTTCTTTGCCAGGGTAGTCAGAAAGGTCGGAGCCCATCGAATTGCCGTAGGCCACACCAGGGATGACCAGGTAGAGACCATTCTGATGCACATATTGCGGGGAACAGGCATTACCGGATTGTGTGGTTTAGCCCCTTGCTCGCCTCTGGCATATGACAGCCAGAGAACGTCATTGCCAGCCGAAGCTCCAAGCGTCACGAATAAGCAGCGAAACAATCTCCTGGTAATTAGACCTCTTCTGGACACTACCAGAGAGGAAACAGCCGATTACTGCCAGAAACACCAGCTTGACCCGCGTATTGATTCCTCAAATCTGTCGCCTTCCTTCTTCCGAAATCGTCTTCGCCTCCACTTGTTGCCTCTGCTCAGACAGTATAACCCGAGCATTGACCAGGCCCTGCTCCGGCTGGCTGATATCGCCAAAGAGGATAATGCCTTCATTGAGCAGCAAGCTTCCGAGTTGTGGGATGAAGTAGCCAGGCAGGAAGATAACGCCATCTGCCTGGATAAGAAACAAATGGCTGTCTTGCCGATAGCCTTGCAGAGGCACCTACTGAGAACTGCTGTAACCAAGCTGGCCGGGGATATTCGAGACATCGAAGCCAGCCATATTGAAGCAGCCAGGGGACTGCTAGATAAACAGCCCAGCAAAAGAGTATCTCTTCCCCACGGCCTTATCTGCCAGGGAGGATATGACGAGCTTGCCATTACCCGACACCGCTCAGTCATGGCAACCCCCCGTTCCGTCATTGCCAGCTACCTGCCCGCCAAGGCTCGGCAGGCGGGAGCTTGGCAATCTCAGCTCCCTCCCTGTCCTTTCCCTCTGCTGCCAGACGAATTCCATCTTAAGGTCCCTGGTAAGACCGCCTCCCCAGGATGGAACGTGCTGGCCAGTATAGTTCGAGAGCAAGTGACTTTTCCGTCATTGCGCCGCACCATGAGCACAAGCGAGAGGACCCATCAAAGCAATTTCGTTGCTCATTTCGACTTACGGAAAACAGGAATGAACCTCTGTGTCCGCAAGCGTCGCCCCGGAGACAGATTTCAGCCCCTGGGTATGAATATGCCTAAGAAGCTCCACGAGTTCATGGTTGACGCCAAGATACCGCGTTCCTGGCGAGGCCGTGTCCCGATCGTTTGTTCCCCTGGCCAAATCATCTGGGTAGCAGGCTGGCGCATTGATGATAGAGTCAAACTTACCGAAGGTAGCAGAGAAATCCTTCGTCTGGAGTTTATCAGATCGGAGTGAAACCTGTAGACAGGGAATTACTTCTGCGCCGTCTTACCGTCGAGGAAGCCCTATACCGGCTTGACCAGTATCTCTACGATGCCTTTATGGCTGGCTGGCCTTCTGTTCGTATTGTTCATGGTAAAGGGACAGGAAAACTACGCCGCGCCGTACACGAATCATTGGCCAAACATCCCCTGGTCAAATCCTATCGTCTTGGTGATTATGGCGAAGGAGCCTACGGCGCCACCGTAGTCGAGCTGACAAATCGCTAGAGTTTGCCTCAGCAATTAGAATTATCACAGGGTTCAGTTATTGCTTATCCGAGCGCGGAGACTTTATAATGCTTCTTGATTTTCGGGAATCAGGGCATGGAAACAATTAGAGAGACATTACGGCAAGAAGAGGTCCTTGCTGAGCAGGAGGAGCCATCAACCGGAATTAAAGAAGCACATAGTGAGATAGAATTCCTGCGCCGGCGGCTTGATCGCCTGGCGAAGTTACTATCACTTCTAAAAGAAAAGTATCACAATAGACTGGATAGCCTCTCTACCCAGATTAGTGACATAGACATACAACAATGGGAGCTCAGAAGTCTGGCGAAGCAACTGAAGGGGAACAAAGAGAAGCAGTCAATTGTCAAGGAACAGATGGTGAGCATGGAGAAGCGTAAGAAGACACTTATCGGAGTAGCAAGGCAAATTGCAGGATATAGGAAATCAAGTAATGCCCAGGTTGAATCAATAGAAGAAGAACGGGAAATCCTTTCTCAGCGGATTCGTGACCTGGAGCAGACACTGGAGCTTGTAGAACAAGCTGAACTAAGTAGAAAAGAGCTGGACATTGTCGTCCAGCGAATTCATTCCAAAAAAGGCTGGCTGGAAGAGCACACCCTGGACCTCAGCAAAAGGACTCTAGATTTGCTCTTCGACTTTTACATACCTCCCAGGCGCAATAGACGATTTAAGCTATAATCTGCCTGATCTTTCAGGCGAGCATCAACCCAACCGCTACCCCTTCGGGCAGAGACGAAGTCCACCACTATATGTGTTTTGGTCGGGTGGAAGTGAACTCCGCCACCACATTTCTTGAAGGTTAAGAATTCAATTCGCAGGGGCGGGTCTTGTACCCAACCACACCATCCCCACTGATGAGGCGGGGATAAACCCCGTCACTACGTTATGCTTGGCTGGGAGGCTCTCGGTCAGGTTCCAGGCGTAGTTTCCTGAGGCGCAACGGCTCACAACTCATCAATTCGGATTGCCCGCAGGGTGGTGCGGATAGCCCTTGACAAGAGATATGACAGTTAGCAGTGCAGCCCAAAACGGGCTTGAGTCTTCCATCGGCTTGCTTTCGAGTAAAGGGCACTGGCAATCCTTCGCAATGCGGGATTCCCAGGGAATCACTTTCCTCAGCGGAAAGTTCCTGGCACGTGGCATAGGTCATTCCTCTGGCTTCAACCAATTCCTTTACTTTCCTGTGGAAGCTGAGCCTCAAGTCCTTGCGCAGGCGGTAGCCTCCGCCTGACCAGTGTGCCTCGTAGATGTATTCCTGCTCAAACTTCTTGCCTACCAGCGGCGACTGGCTGTGAATTACTTCATATATTCGCTGCCACATGCTCGTGCCTTCGTGATTGCCTGATGGAGAGCGCTTCTTGGACAACCTGCCGGTGCTGGCGACGACATGTCTGGCTCCCGCCGCAGCGAAGACATCCAGCAACCCGGCTATTTGCCCAAACCAGGAATCACCATAAAGAGCCTGCAATAAATGGACCAAAATGGGGTCGAGGCGAATGACAATGTCTATGCCCATGTCAGACAACTTGGTAGCAGTAGCTACCCTGGCATCGAACGAAGGCGCCCGTGGTGATAGAAGCCCGAGCACCTCAGGAGTCCCTTCGATGGTTATAGATATGAACTTGGGTTTGTACTCGACAAAGCCAGGCAATTCCAGAAGAAAGGATGGGTCGCCTTTGGTGGTGATGAAAAAGGAGACGCCGTAGTCCATGAGAAGCCCTATCAGTCTTTTGACCTCTCTTTTCAGTTCGGGTACGTCCTGACAGGGGTCGGAGATATTGGACAGGGAAATCGGCGGGCATAAAGTCAGCTTCTTAAGGTCCCTCTCTACCAGCTCAGGCAAGTTGCTGTAAATCAGGGTATCCTCGGAGTAGTTGGAGTAAATAGCTTCTCTGGCATAGCAGTAGATACAATCGTGAACACATTGGCTGGGACCCGGCGGCGTGACGTTGATAATCCAGCAGTGGAAGCACTTCCGTTCGGGATGAGAGTAGGGGAAATCATGGAAGGTCGAGCCTTTCTTGGCTGTTAACTTTACTGCCACAATCCTATTTTAGCAGTCTGAGATCTTACTCATAGCGGAACTTGAATCGTTCATTGATATGCGATGGCCGCCTTACTTGTCTCCTACGGCACCAACGCCATTCCACCACCATATTGCCACGCCAAATTTAGTCATCAAAGGTGGCGATGATGAAACAGTAGTTTTGGTTCATGGTGATGGTGGTAGTGGCAGCATGGACGTCGGCAATGGTGCCCGCATTGGTGAACCAAGAAACAAATCTGTAGCCTCTATCCGGCTCCGCCACCAGGTTGACCACCGTTCCCCTGGCGAACCGAAAGAAACCCTCACCGGGGTCGGTTACTGTGCCGCCTAGGGTACTGGAGATCGTAATGCTGTACTGGGGAGTAAAACCGGGAAGACCATCAACACAACCTGTCATCACTACGACCAAGGCTACTATCGTCAGAAAGACGCCAACTCTCTTCACGCGTATCACCCCTACAATGTTATTGTACCACTATTGAAGGAATCGTCAACAAGCTCCGGTGCCCAAGACATACTACAGAGTTAAGGGGCAACAACATCTCTCACTAGGCAACTGAACGACACTCCGGGTTAATGGGCAAATCCACCCTCCCCTTAAGCCTTTCCCGTCGAGGGAGAGGAGATCCTTCGCTTAACTCAGGACAGCAAGAAGAGAGCTCGCGACCTCACTCACGAATTCGGGCAGACAAGTTCGGTTACCAGGAGTTCTAAAGCTAATTTGTCGCTGTATTTACCAGTCTTGATGGCCAAGTCGGTCGCCAAAAGTTCATCGTAAGCTCGCTTTACACCCTCAAAGTCATATAGTTTGGCCTGGTCGAGGGTTTTATCTACGATGTAGCTTTGTTTCAGCCCTAACCTATCCTGAATTTGCAGGCGGGATAGTCCCTTTTCCAATTCTCTGGCTTGAGCTATCAAGCGGAACTGCCTGGTAATCATGACCAGGATATGCGTTGGTGCCACTCCCTCATCATACAGCCGATGAAGTATCCGTTGGGCCAACTCAGCGCGACCTTCAGCGACGGCATCCACCAGAGCAAAGATGTTTGCCTCCTGGATACAAGTTACCAACTTCCTGACATCATCCTCGCTGATAGGGCGTTCCTGGCTATAAAGAGACAGTTTCTGGATTTCACCATCCATTGCCCACAAGTCTCCACCTATGAGTTCAGCAAGCAGATTCACGGCCTGGGGGGTGATATCACCGCCCTCTTGCTTTACCCGCTGCCGCATCCAGGCCTTCAAGTCCTTGCCTCGCAACAGGGCAAAAGTTCTTACTTCAGCTAATGGCGAAAGCTTCTTCAGTAGAGAATTGTTGTTCTTCACTTCCCCATCGACCAGCACCAGCACGGTCGTGTCGGGCATTTGCTGGATGTAAGAGTCGAGACCTTCCCACTCTCCCAGTCCATTTCCCGATTTGCCTTTGCCAGTCCGGGTTCTGCTTTGTTTTATCTCAAAGCGCCCTAGCAAGCCCTCAACTATAACCAGGCGACGTGAGGACAAGAACGGAGCGGTATCACATTTGTTTCTAAGTTCGCCCAAAGTCAGACGTTGACCGTCTAGGTTGGTGGTGTTAGTCGCCACCGTCTCCCGATCGCCAAGGTCGGCTTTAATCTTCTCCAAAGCCTGGCTGAGGGAGAAGTCGTCCTGTCCATAAAGAATGTAGAACATTTCCCTCGTATTCTATCACAGCACCAGTTTTTCCCGGCGGAAGCTCAAAGCCAGAATATGTTAGGATATAATCGTGAAGGTCGCCATTATCGGGATACCCAACAGCGGCAAAACGACAATCTTTAACGCCCTGACCAGAGGCAAGGCTGAAGTTGCCGCTTACTCCCCGACGCTGGCTCCCAACATCGGCGTGGCCAGGGTGTCCGATTCCCGATTGTCGGTGCTGGAAGGCATATTCCAGCCCAAGAGGACTGTTCCCGCCGAGGTCAGTTACATAGATATTGCCGGTTCCATCAGGGGCTTCGGCAAAGAAGGAGCAGGGGGAGAACTTCTGAATTACCTTACCACCGCCGATGCCCTGCTCCAGGTAGTCCGGGCATTTGAAGATGACAAGGTCCCCCATCCTGAAGGAAGCACAGACCCAAAACGAGACATAACTTCCTTGGATTTGGAGCTCGCCATTTCCGACCTAGCTATTATGGAGAGGAGGCTGGAGAAACTGGAGGAAAGCTTGAAAGGAGCCAAGGCAACAGAGCGGGAGTCCTATCTAAAGGAGCAGCTATTGCTGCAGGAGATTAGGGCGGAGCTGGAGAAAGATAGACCGATAAGAATACAAGGCCTGGCTAAGGAAGAACTCAAAATGCTGGCCAATTATCAATTTCTGACCGCCAAGCCCATGCTGGTAGTCCTTAATATCGGAGAGGGGCGAATCTCACAGGCTTCACGATTGGAAGGTGAGATAAGTTCTCTTTATCCCCAGTTTGCTGTGGTCGCTCTCTGCGGCAAGCTAGAGATGGAGCTCGCTCAGCTCGACGACGCCGAAGCCAGGGAATTTCGTGAAGCCATGGGGCTGAGCAAACCGGCACTGGACCGGGTTATTGACCTTTCTTATAGTCTCCTCGGCCTGATTTCCTTCTTTACCACAGTTTCCTCTGAGCTAAAGGCCTGGACTATCCCCGGCGGGACTCCCGCACCAAAAGCGGCGGGCAAGATCCACTCCGACATGGAAAGGGGGTTTATCCGGGCTGAGGTTATCAGCTACAGTGACCTGCAGAACTGCGGCAATTTGGCCGAGGCACGAAAAAGAGGCTTGCTGAGGACGGAAGGCAAGAATTACATCATCCAGGATGGAGATGTAGTCACCTTTTTGTTTAACGTCTAGCCTTCCAGATTCTTTGTAGTTGCCCCATTCATCAGGCACATCGCTCTTCGTCATTGCGAGCCCCGATTACATCGGGGCGTGGCAATCTCTGCTGCTAAATCCTAATGTCTAAATCCTAAACAATATCAAATGGCCAAAATCCAAAGGACCAAACGGTTTTGAAATTTGCAGATTAGAATTTGTTTAGTATTTGGCGCTTGGAATTTAGGATTTCGTGGGGTAGGGGCGGGGATAAACCCCACCCCTACATTTGAGTGCTACTTGTATTAAACGGGCTGCCAGCCCAGGAAGGGATAGGTCAAGTCGTCAACGATATTCCAGACGTAGCCTGTGTTGCGGTCGTAAGAGTGATCGACGCCGAATATGTCCCACCCCGCGTCTAAGAAGGTGGTGAAGTCCTTCATTTCTGCGGTGGTCTTGCCTGTCCCGCCATCTGAAGTGGACTGTCCGCTGGTTTGGGTATCCCACACAGAGTCGCTCACGACACCATACAGATTCTGTCCTACCAGACCGCCAGCATGCTCATCTCCAGCCACAGTTCCTGTGGAATAACACTTACTCACAACGCCTTCATTTCTTCCCACCAGACCACCCACAACGTTGTTGCCATTCACGGTGCCATCGGCGTAAGAGTTGCTCACAGTGCCACCATTAACTCCAACCAGGTTGCCGATGAAGTTGCTACCATTCACAGTGTCAATAGAATAGGAGTTACTCACAGTGCCCTCATTCCTACCCACCAGACCGCCGACACCGTCTCTGCCGGTCACACTGCCGTCGGAATAGGAGTTACCTACAGTGCCGCCGTTAACTCCAACCAGGCTACCAACATCCAAATCGCCGGTCACGTTGCCACAGACATAGGAATTCCTCACAGTTCCTCGGTTATACCCTACAAGAGTGCTGACATTCCCATAACCACTTGCATTGCCACTTACTACGCCGACATTCTCGATAACCCCTCCTGTTCCAACAACACCGAAAAGCCCCACGTCAGATTCATCAGGGCGGCCGATAAACAGGTCACATATCTCGTAACCCTGGCCATCGAAGCTCCCGATGAATGCTCTTCTTACGGCAGTACTTCCGACCGGCCGCCAGCCCTTTCCTTCATTGGCTGTCGGGCTCGCCAGTTCTTCATAACCGGCCGTGGTGGAATCGAGGTCGTTCATCAGGATGTAACTGCCGCGCACGTTGTCCCTGATGGCATCTAAATCGTACCAGTCCTGTACTTCAATAGGCAGCGATCCGCAGCCGGCCATCCCGATAATGAAGGACACTGCAATCAAAAAGATGCCGAATCTCACTAGGTGATGGTGCCTCCCTGAGCTAAGTATCGTCTTCATAATTCACTTCCATACAAAGTGATAAACGTGCAATGTACAATCGGCGGAGATTCCTTCGCCGCTCAGAGCCAATGTGCAGAGGCGGGGACGAGCCCCGCCTCAACGTCTGACTTCCAGTTGTATTAAACTGGCTGCCAGCTCAGGAATGGATAGGTCGCATCGTCGACGATATTCCAGATGTAATCTGTATTGCGCGCGCTGGAGTCGACGACTGCGATTATGTTCCACCCCACCCCCGAGAAGGTGTCGATGTCCATCATTTCCGCGGTGGTCTTGCCTGCCCCACCGGCGGAACTGCCCTGTCCGCTGGTTTGCGTGTCCCAGAAGGAGTCGCTCACAGTGCCATAATTCCTTCCCACCAGACCACCAAAATGCAGATTGCCACTCACACTGCCTGTGGAATAGGAGTTGCTCACATTGCCAGTGTTGTCATTCCTCCCCACCAGACCACCGACATTATCATTACCAGTAACACCGCCGGTAGCATAGGAGTTAATCGCAGTGTCGTCGTTCTTTCCGGCCAGCCCGCCAACATTATCATTGCCGGTCACACGGCCGGCGGCATAGGAGCGGCTCATTGTACCCTCTCTATTCCATCCAACCAGACCGCCAACATTATTGGCACCAGTCACGTTGCCGGCGGAACAGGAGTCGGTGACAGCAACATCAGAGTTGTCGTTCTTTCCAGCCAGACCACCGACATTATAATTACCGATCACACGGCAGGTGGAATAGGAGTTGCTTATAGCACCCTCATTCTTTCCCACCAGGCCCCCTGCATTATCGTAACCGGTCACATTGCCGTTTACGCCGACATTCCCGATGACTCCCCCTTCGCCAACTGCGCCGAAAAGCCCCACCTCAGATTCATCAGGGCGGTTGATAAACAGGTCGTATATGTCATATCCCTGGCCTTCGAAGCTTCCCACGAATGTGTTATTACTCACAGCGATCGGCTGCCAGCCCTTTCCCTCGTGCGCTGTCGGGCTCGCCAGTTCTGTATAGCCAATAGAGTTGGAGTCGAGGTCATTCACGACGATGAAGTGGCTGCTCAGGTAATTGCGGACATTATCAAGGTGCCACCAATCTGCAATCTGGTAGGGATCCTCGGCTGTTCCGTTCCCTCCGGCGAACAGGCAAAAGTTAGCGGTGATAGAATAGTTGCCGTTCACGGTGATGGTGGTCTCAGCGGCGGTGATGTCATCGATGGTATCTACGTCGCCAGTCCATTCTACAAAGCTGTAGTAGGCATCCGGAGTCGCCACCAGGTCAACCACCGTGCCGCAGTCATAGGTAAAAGGCCCCTCGCCGGGGAAGGTCACCTCACCACCATCTGTGCTGTTTATAACAAGGCCGTAGCTCAGCAAGGCGAAATTGGCGGTCACATTCTTAGCTCCATCCATGGTGATGTTGGTTGTGGCAGAGTTGGGGTCGGCGACAGTGTCGCCGGTCCAGTCGACGAACTGGTAACACTCTTCAGCCTCGGCCACCAGGTCAACCACCGTGCCCTCGTCATAAGGGACATTCCCTTCTCCCGGGATGGCTACGGATCCTCCATCGGTGCTGGAGGTAGTAAGGACGAACTGTTCTGGAGGTATCTGCTCAAAGTTCGCAGTGACGGAGTAATCTCCTTCCATGGTGATGGTGGTTGTGGACGCGTTGAAACTGGCAATAGTGCCCACATCGCCAGACCAGTCGACAAAGTAGCAACCCTCCTCAACCGCAGCCACCAGGGGAACTACTGCGCCACAGTCATAGGGAAAAGTCCCTTCGCCAGGAGAGGCTACATGGCCACCATCTGTGCTGTCTGCTGTAAGGTCGTAGCTCATTAAGGCAAAATTGGCGGTCACATTCTGAGCTTGATCCATGGTGACGGTCGTTATCGGCGAGTAGGGGTCGGCGACGTCGCCGGTCCAGTTAACGAACTCGTAACACTCGTCCGCCACAGCCTCAATCATAACCACCGTTCCATTGGCAAAGGTCGGCCCACCGGAGACAATCACCTGGCCGCCTTCACCACTTGAGGCGCCGAGATACCACTCAGCTAGGCCACCGCAGCTGGCACCATCACAGCTTCCTATCCCGGCAATCAAAATCGCCATGATGAGCAGGATGCCAAGCCTTCTAGCATAATCGTGTATCCTCAAACTAACTACTCTTTTCATACTTCGCCTCCTTATTCTTGCAGTCACTCTAACCAATTCCAGATGTCAAAATCCGAATGACAAACTGAAACCCAAATGTTTGAAAGAGCATCGTTCGCACGCCTGTGTATGATGGGCTCCCCATTGTCGAAACTACGGCAACCGTCTCCGCAAACACTTGACCACTCACCAACTACGCTTCTAATAGTATCTAAGTCATGATTATATGCTGCAATTGTTAAGATATTATTAAGGACATTATCATATACGATGCCACCGTTATAGTACCTACTAATGCCTCTGGAGGAAGAGCTCAACTCTATTCCCTTCCTGTAACCCTTTACCCACCGTGACCGCACCGGCGGCCTTCGCCCGCCTGGCGATGACAAGGGGGGAGCCCAATAAATGGGGCAACCACATTTTTAGACAACGTGTTGCATAGAAAAGAGGTGATGATTCCACTGCGGAAAGAAAGATGAGCAGGCTTCACGTGTCTAAATACGCTGAACTGAACACAGTGACGACTGGCAAAAGTCCCGGATGTACAGAATCTCATCACCCACCAGCTACGGGTCGTGTAGCTATCTATCCTATATAATTGTGTCTTAGAATCATAACAACCATCTCAGAAATTGTCAATAGCCTCTTTCTGATTTTCCAAGATTCTTCGATTATTTCATACACTTTCGGCAAAGAAGTCTGTGAATCGGGCGAGATGTGCTATAAAATACCAGTGACTGGAGAAATGCGAGACCAATGTCACACTATGTAGTATTTACCGATTTGGACGGTACCCTTCTAGACTCCAGGACCTACTCCTACGAAAAGTCACGGGCGGCGATAAACCAACTTAGGGGAAAACACATACCTATCATATTCTGCTCAGCCAAGACCAGGGCAGAGCAGGAGATATATCGGCGTGAATTGGAAGTATTTCACCCTTTTGTGGTGGAAAACGGAGGCGCCATCTTCATCCCCCAGGGTTATTTCCCGTTTCCGTTTGATTACCACAAGACTGTGGGCGACCTTCTGGCTATCGAACTGGCAATCCCCCGCCGCAGGGTCAGGACATTGCTGGCCAGAATCGGCAGGGAGAATGAATTCGGCTTCAAAAGCTTTGTGGATATGAGTGCTGCCGAAGTAGCCGAAATAACGGGCTTGAATCCAGAATCTGCTGAATTGGCTCAGCAAAGAGAATACGATGAACCAGTGAAGCTTGACTCCTCAGGAGAGAAGGACTTGAGTGAGTTCCTGTCACAGCTGGGACAGGCTGGTCTCAACTGGTCCTATGGAGGACGTCTTTATCATGTTATGGGAGGCGGCGGTAAAGGGAAAGCAGTGGAAGTCTTAAGTGGCTTATACCGGGAAATGTGGGGGGGGATAAGAACCGTTGGGCTGGGCAATGGTCTGAACGATTTACCGATGCTTTCGCAAGTTGATATACCTATCCTGGTACAGAAGAGGGACCATAGCTGGGAAGATATGGATTTGCCTGGCTTGCGCAAGGTACGGGGGGTTGGCCCCGAAGGCTGGAGCAAAGCAATCGCAGAGGTATTCGGAAGTTAAGACACAGCTCAGCAATGCTGACGCTTGAATACCGGGTCCCTGAAAACGTCGCTTCTCAAGAGGTAACAAACTAGCTCACAGATTTTGACAACGACTGCGAGTTTGATATTATGGCTTGAGGGGATAGGACATGTTCATTGAGAGCCCGAGGTACACAGAACGTTTTGGCTCAGTGAGAATGAGCCATGTACAGAGAGTGATATCCTTAGACTCAGGGATGAAGAGACAACCACGTTTCCGTGGCACCATAGGAGTAAGACAGATAGATGAGGAAACGATCCGGCACTTCGAAGACAGGATGGCAATCGTCATCCCGACTAAAGACGAGAAGCTCAGGCTGCTGGAGGGGGTGGTTAGCGGGGTGCCCCAAGATTGCCTGGTGATAGTGGTCTCCAATAGCCAACGCGAAAGGGTCGATAGATTTAGAATGGAAGGCGATATTATAGATCAGCTTTGTCGCTTCACCCTTCGCCAGGCCTTAATCATTCATCAGAAAGACCCTGCTATCGCCAAAGCAGCCATGGAGGCCGACTATAATGACCTCCTGGATGAGGATGGATTAGTGCGTAATGGCAAAGGTGAAGCCATGATAATAGGGCTACTTGTAGCTAAGGCAGCGGGAAAGGAATATGTCGGCTTCATTGATGCTGACAACTATTTCCCGGGATCGGTGCTGGAGTATGTGAGGAACTATGCCGCCGGTTTCAGCCTGGCACAGTCCCCCTACAGCATGGTGAGGATATTATGGAGATATAAGCCCAAGATCTCGGCCGGGCTATACTTTAGAAAATGGGGAAGGATATCGGAGATCACCAACAAATACCTGAATAGCCTGATATCCACCAAAACCGGGTTTGAAACCGAGGTTGTAACAACGGCCAACGCCGGTGAACATGCCATGAGTATTCAGCTAGCGGAAATCCTGCCATTTGCCTCGGGATATGCTGTGGAATCTCAAGAGTTAATATCTTTGTTCGAAAATTTTGGCGGCATCCTGCCCACCAAAGAATCAAAGGTGATAGAACAAGGAATCGATATACTACAAATTGAGACCAGAAACCCTCACCTTCATGAAGAAAGAGGAAATCAGCACCTCAATGACATATTGCTGTCCTCGATGAGCACAATTTACCATTCGCCCTTGTGTGATAAGGAAGTTAAGCAGGCGATCCTAGCGGAGTTGATCAACCAGGGGATTCTCAAGGATGGGGAATCGCCTTCTCCCGTTCACATTAATTCTCCACTAAACAAGATGAAGGTCAACAAGTTCGTAAGCGCTATACGAAGAGACCTCGATAAGTACCATGTACTGCACTGAATGCAGGTTCAGGACGAAACCGTGCCCGGCTCGATAGTCTTGCCCGGCCAAATCTTGATTCCATTAGAGAGCCTGCTCCCTTTGCCAATTCGGACATCATCACCCAAAACGCAACCATCCAGAATTTCGCTTTCTTCACCGATGCGACAGCGGGAGGCAACCAGACACTTTCTCAGCTTGGCCTTCTTGCCAATTTGACAATCCTGCCATAATATTGCCCCCTCTACTACAGCGCCTTCTTCTACATGACACCTTGCCCCTAAAACGGCAGGCCCTTTCAACATGCAATTTCTACTAATAAAACAGCCTTCGCCAATTAATGCTGGCCCCTCAATTTGAGCTGAGGAGTGAACAAAGCTCTCCCCTTCAAATTTAATGCCCTTATTGCCTACGTAGCGTCGGAGCAAATCGTGCTGCAGTTTCAAATACTTATCTGGCGTACCTATGTCAATCCAGTAATCCTGAAATGGATAACCATATACAACCTGTCTCTTTTCCAGAAGCGGCGGGAAAACGTCACGCTCAAACATGGAGAAGGTATTGGGGGCGATGTAACTCAGAATACCTGGTTCCAGGATGTAAATGCCAGCGTTAATCATATTCGTAGTCACCTTGTCCCGACTCGGCTTTTCTACGAAACGTTTGACCCTGCCCTCGCTATCGGTCTCCACTACTCCGTAAATAGTAGGGTCTTCTACTGGTGTCAATGCCAGACTGGCTATAGCTTTGTTCTTGCGGTGTAGCCCTATCATGACGCTCAGGTCAATATCAGTGAAGATATCCCCGTTAAGAACGATGAAGGAATCGCCCAGGAACTTTTCAGCGTTTTTCACTGCCCCGGCTGTTCCCAGGGGAGAACCCTCTGTCGAGTAAGTTAGCCTGACACCAAGCCCGCCGCCATCGCCAAAGTGGTCCTGAATCTGCCCGGGCGACTTCCCCACAGCGAGGACTATGTCAGTAATATTGTGCTTCTTCAGATAGCCAAGGAGGTGCTCAAAGAAAGGGCGGTTCAACACGGGAATCATTATCTTGCGAGTGTTACAGGTAAGGGGATGTAGCCTGGTCGCCTCCCCACCAACCAGGATAACAGCCTTAAATGGGGTCACCTCTATTTTTCTCCTTTTCTCGGCCTCCCTCTCGGCCTCAAAGAACCAATCTTGAATCTTTCTTTCGCCTCTCTTACAAAATCCTCTTTCCCGAACACTCCTTCGTCCAACTTCTTGCGAATGTTTTTCAAGAACGCGTCCTTCATCACCTCTCCCACATCTTCTTGATACTTTTTCTGGCGTTCTCGTGGATTGTTTCCTAACTCTAAATAACAGGGGCCAATATCAACCAAACCTTCCATCAAGGGGTCCCTTTCTCCAAAAGCATAGTCCCGGTAACTCGACCACCGCCAGCCTTCCGGTTTCGATGCCAACCCTCCTCTCACTGCGTTTAGTTCAACATATAACCCGCACCAGATAAAATAACTCTCCTTGTCAATTAGGGAGCTTTTATACCTTCCCTGCCAGACATGACCCACTCCACCGTATTTTTCGTTGAAATACCAGGAATAAGCCAGAGTTGAGCGCATCATGATCTTGGGAAGACCTCCTTCAATAGCTGATTCCAATACCAAGTGAAAATGGTTTGGCATCAAACAGAAATGATAAAGCTTGAATTTCAGTTCCTTCTTGTATCTTCTCAGTAACTTCAGAAAATAAATAAAATCTGCCTCTTCGTGGAAAACGATTTGACGGTTGTTACCTCGGCCAAGACCATGAAACGGAAGATTGGGAACAGTAATCCGCAAAGGTCGAGCCATGCGAATCGATTGTATCACAGGTTGTTAGAGGAAAATAGAGTTGACCCCATTTTAGGTGGGATTTGCCTTAACTTCCTTGCTATGTTACGTTTCGGCTGTCAGAACAAGGAGGAGAGATAGAGGCGAAAGTAAATAAGACGACAGTGTCTATGATTCAAGGGGATATCACGAAGCAAGCTACCGATGCCCTCGTCAACGCCGCCAACTCCAGCTTAACGGGTGGCGGAGGAGTGGATGGAGCAATTCATCGCGCCGGCGGACCAGCAATATTGGAAGAGTGCAAGAGAATCGTTGCCCGGCAGGGAAGACTGCCCACTGGCAGAGCGGTAATAACCACGGGGGGAAATCTCAAAGCACAGTACGTGATACATACCGTGGGGCCCGTCTGGCATGGTGGCAGCGAGAACGAACCTGAACTTCTGAGAAGCGCCTATTACGAGTGCCTGAGATTAGCTACCGAGAACAAATTGGCCAGCATCGCCTTCCCTTCCATAAGCACCGGAGCCTACGGCTATCCAGTGGAGGAAGCGGCAGAGATCGCAGTGGGCACCATCGTTTCATTTCTCGAGGATCAAGCGACGTCTCTTAAAGAGGTCGTGTTTGTCCTCTTCGATTCGCGGACGTACCAAAGCTACTGCTCCGCTCTTCAGGTTTACCTTGACCGCTCACAAGCGTAACAAAAGGAAACCTCAAGCGATAACCATCTGAGAAGGCGCGAATCCATTCCCTACAACAAAGAGACTCTTGTCATTGCGAGCGAAGCGCGGCAATCTTATTGGCTAAATCTCAAATCCCAAAATCCAATCTCTAAACAAATCCAAATATCAGAATCCTAGATTCCGAGCATTCTGAACATTGGTGCTTGGTGCTTTGATATTGTTTGGGCTTTGCTGCTTGGGATTTAGGATTTCCCTTTAGAAGATTGCTTCGTCGCTTGCGTCTCCTCGCAACGACATAAGGGGGGAGAGCATCAGCTACCTTCGTTAGACCGGCAATGAGAGGGGAGTGGAGTGTTAAGAAAAATAGAGTTGACCCCTTTTACGTGAAGAATCCCTTGGGGTCGAATAGCCTTAACAAAGTCACTTCCTCTTTGGCTACCGGCTGAGCCTCTTTCAAATTGGGGCTGATCTTCAGTTCCCAGCCGACTTTGTCTCGTATCTCCCGTATAGCTTCTTCTATTACCTGTTTCGGTCTGGCGAGAACATATGTTGTCAGGGTAAAGATCTCCTCCCCTCCAATCTTTTCAAAAACACCCACGTCTGTCACCAGCGTTGTCACATTTCTCCCGCTAAAGGTAATGTAAGGCACCTTTTCCACTAATCTCTGCTTGCCCGAGTTGATTACCACTACAGTCTCTCTGTTGCCGTTAGCTATATCGTTGGCTCCTCCCGAGCCGACCAGATAGGTGAAGCCGGGAATTTTCGTAGAATTCACATTGCCGTATTTGTCTATCTGCCCTCCCGCCAAAACACCCAGGCATTGATTTGACGAGCCACCCACAAAGACCCCGAGCACAGTCTCAACATTGGTCAGTATCTTACACGTGTGCATGTTATGATAGCTGAATATGAATGGGTCTGAGGCTCTAGGAACATGGCCAAACATGCCTATCTCAGCCATTAAATCCACGTCACAGCCCTTTTCTTTGAGCTTGTAGGCTGCCAGCCAGCATGTCAGATGTGACAGCCCGACACCAGCGAGTATGGTCTTGTATCCGCCGGCAAGGAATTTATCATTTATAACATGCGCCGCCGTGACCACTATCCTCTCCAGCGAGTTCGGCTCTTCGTCGAAATTGACATCGGGTATCCGGGCCGCTATTTCGTTTTTCCACGAATCCGAGTGGGCCTTCCCTTTAAGGTATAGAAGTCTGCCTCTGTCGAGTTTGGCAAGATACTCATCGTGGTCCTGGCAATCCAGGATCCAGTGCTCTATCCACTGCGAGAATTTACGCTCGTCTCTTGATGCTTCTCTGCATTCAGTGAGGAAGTCGTAATCCTCAAAGTAGTGCTCGAATTCGGGCAGGCCGCAGTTTGGCATTCCCGCGGGATGTGCTCCGTAAGGCGCTTCGCAGACTGCCTTGACCATGTAAGATGGAACTCGGACAAGATGTGAGTGACTGCGTATATATTCGGTGGAAACGATTTTCTCCGCGCTGACGATGACTCCTTGTTTTGCCCCCCAAGCCCCAAAGACATCAACTCCGAGGGGGTATGTAAGAATTGTGTTCCCACAGCGGTCTGCAGCAGCGCCGTGGACCAGTACAACGTCCGGCCTCAATGCACTCATGAGCCCTATTTTCTGGCCGGGGATAAACGGATCATCAATCACCGCGAATGATTCTTTGTTCTCCTCCTCCATGGAGCTTCCCACAATTGACCTGGTGGGAATTACGCTCCAACCCATGGCTCCCGCCAGGAGCCTCTGCGGAATGGTAAGCATCGTCCAGTTCTCAAACTCTACTTCACCGGAGAGGTAAGCTTTTTGAGCCACGGGATTTGGTCCGGATGAGGGGTATACATCACCGATGAAACTGGCTATCACCTTCTTGGCCAGTCTTCCATGAATTAGAGACAGCACAGTGGCTGAGATACCCGTACTTATGAGGGTGAACCCGGGGTTTTTGTTCCAGAACTCTCTGACAAGCTGATTGATTAGAGCTCCACCTCGTCCGGCAAAGCCGATGGACATTCCTTTCTTGACGTGCGTTCTTACAGCCTCATCAAGGGAGCAGACCTTGTCTTCACCTTCGACTATGGGAAGCCGGAATTTCGAGTCTATGAAAGCTTCTAGTTCATCTGTTTTCATTATCGTGCTCAAACGTTTCAAGCAGATGGGACTCGGTCCTGCCCAAGGTATCAGCTTAGTTCTTCCGAAATCCCAGTTTATGCTACATCAGCCCCCCGCACCGTCAAGCGCTTATCCCGGATTTTCGACGGAGCGGCAGGGAAGTCAGCGCTGATACTCATTCAACTCCGCATTTGTATTGGCGTTTAGTCGCCAGACATTTGGCAGGCTTTCTCACTATAGCCTCTCAGTTCATCCGGTGGACTACCCGGACGAAGGAGGCCACAAATCGACAACGCCGGGCCCTAGCCTCTGCATCGTCGCATCCATAGCCATATTAAGCAGGAAGACCTGAAAGACCGCTCGACCCTTTGGGACACGCCGACCTCCTGGCTTTGCCATCACAGCTCAGCAAACTACCGCGGCGGGTCTTTTCTGAGCCGCACCTGCAGCTTCTCAAGTTCCCCCTCGAGCATGCGGTAACAGTGCTTCTCTTCGGGGAATTTCACGGTCCTCACGTCTTCACCGAATTCGCGGAAAGCCTTGTCGATGATTTCAGCCAGATTGGCATATTTCTTGACAAACCTGGGAGTAAACGCCTCGAAGTATCCCAGCATGTCACCGATGATGAGTAACTGGCCGTCCGTGTACATGCCGGCCCCGATGCCCAGCACCGGTATCTCGAGCATATCGGTGATGATTCTGCCCACTTCAGGAGGAACCGCCTCTAGCAGCAGGGCGAAGGCACCTGCCTTCTCGATAGCCAGGGCGTCTTCAATCAGCTCCATGGCCGCGTCTGCGGTGCGACCCTGTGCCCGGAAGCCGCCGAGCTGACCGGAACTCTGTGGTGTGAGGCCGATGTGTCCCATCACGAGCATTCCGGCCTCAACTATTCCCTCAATCTGGTTGATGACCCGCCGGCCCCCCTCCAGCTTGATGCCGTCAACGCTGGCCTCTTTGAAAAACCGGCCGGCGTTTTCTATAGCGCTTTCCCTGGAGACCTGATAGGAAAGGAACGGCATATCGCCGATAACGAAAGTGTTGGGGGCGCCTCTCCTCACGGCCAGGGAATGGCGGATCATCTGGTCCATAGTCATGGGCACAGTCCCTGGCAGGCCGTGAACCACCATAGCAGCGCTGTCACCCACCAGAATCATGTCCATGCCAGCCTTTTCACAGAAGCTGGCCATGGGGAAATCGTAGGCGGTGAGGAAGGTGATCTTGTCACCCTTTCTCTTCATCTCCCTAAAGTCGAGCACAGTTTTCTTCGGCATCTGCTTCTCAGCCTCCCTGGTCATCTTGGCAAGGGCACTCTGAGGTCTTCCGGCCCCTCCTTTGATACCTTAAGTCCGGGATACACTTCACCGATCAATTCGATGATATTCTTGACTGAGCGGATTTTGTCTCTTGCCAATTCCGCCAATCCGTCTTCAGACGTGCCCCAGGGCATGTACATCACGAGCCCCGGCCCGGGCTCCATCTTGAAGTAGCAGGGCGAGGCCACCCGTGCTATTTCAGGTGTCTCATAAATCCGGTTATAGCCGCCCATGGAGGCCCAGAGCTGGATGTGAATATCCAGCGGCAAGGTCACCACGCTCCGGATAGAGGCAAGCTGGGGAAGGGTCAGGTCAGCCACCGGGTTGCAGCTTCCTGCCCCCAGAGATTCCAACAGCTTTACGCCGGCAGCATTGGCATGCCCGGCGAATATAGAGACTTTGAAGATTATATCCTGCGGCAGGTCGCCGTTCTGCTTCATGGTGTTGAGCAGAGATAGCACTCCCTCGTCCCAGACGAGGAAACCACGGAAGCCTATATCAATGCACCGTTCGACTTCCATGAGGTAATGTCGCACCGTGTCCATGCCCCTCATTCGCAGCCCGGAAATCGCCCCTTCCGGCGTAGCAATCTGGCGGCCGGTATACCAGGTAGGCCTGGGCCCGGGAGTCATGATTACCTCCACCTGGTTATCATGGGCTATTCGGGCGAATTCCTTAAGCTGTTCTCGGGTCAGCATGCAGGCCCCCCGCACCACCGAAATCGAGCGGTGAAACGGCACCCCCTGCTTCCTCGCTTCGTCAATTGCGGCCAACAAGACTTTAGGCGTCTCTATCCCGGAGATTTCCACTCGGTAGTGAGCGCCATCGGGGAATGCCTTGGTTGAGGTGGGCAGGTCGTAACCATCGCTGCTGGGGAAGCCGGCCCTTTCCATGGCCTGCGCGATCTTATCCATAGTTCTCCCTCCAAGGAGCCAAGCTAGCAAATGACATACTGGCTTCGCTTTCTCGAACTCCTGGCCTATACTATATGACACCCCTGGCAGTGTCAAGCTGTCGTCCTCGTTCAGTACCTTAGTGACACTCCCTTATTGTCATTGCGAGGAGCGAAGCGACGAAGCAATCTTGGCAAGGCGGGTGAGGACGGAGATTGCCACGCCCCGACAAGTCGGGGCTCGCAGCGTTTTCATATAATCAATGACGCAGAACATTGCTATCCACTATTATGAACATACAAGGTCTCAGCCATCTATCTGAACTTGCTCAGACGTTCTTCGAAACGTGGATGCCTGATAGCGTTTGGAGCCAAGCGCTTCTTCCTTAGCTTGTCCGATTATATGGCGTATTGTATGATGGGCTAAACTCAATTGGTCGTGATAGTCAGGCGCCGACATTGAACTTGGCGGCAAAGATGAGACAGGCTAGCCGAAGATGGAGATAATCCCAGCCGTTGATATCAGGGGCGGCAGGTGCGTCAGGTTGTATCAGGGTGATTATAGCCAGGAGACCGTTTTCGATGAGGACCCCGTGACAGCAGCCTTGACCTGGTATTCCCAGGGTGCACGCTGGCTCCATATTGTGGATTTGGACGGGGCGATTGCCGGTGAGCCGCAGAATATGGAAGTGGTCGGGGCGATAACAAAAGAGACCGGCGTGCTGATAGAGTTAGGCGGCGGTATCAGACGAGAAGATGTGGCAGAAAAACTGCTGCGTCAGGGGGTCGGCCGGATAGTTCTGGGGACTGCGGCGATAGAGGACAGGGAGCTGGTCAAAAAACTATGCCGGAAATTTGGCGAGGCTATTGCCGTTAGCCTGGACGCCCGGGATGGCAAGATAGCCATCCACGGTTGGCGGAAGGACACGGTTGTCGATGTCCTCCAGCTAAGCCGTGACATGATTGACGCCGGAGTGAGTCGCCTCATCTATACTGATATAAAAAGGGATGGCACCCTTACCGAGCCCAACTTTGATATGATAAAGAGATTGACTGCTGAAACAAATGTCCCTGTCATTGTAGCCGGCGGAATTTCCAAGCTGGAGCATTTGCGGAGGCTCAAAAAGCTCGGGGCAGAGGGAGTCATTATAGGCAAAGCTCTCTATACCGGGGACATCAATTTGGGGGAAGCCATAATCAGTTTCGGAACCTGAACCACAGTCAACCCCTTAAATCATTGTAGTTTTCTCTCCCCTGGCGGGAGAGAGTTAGAGTGAGGGGGCTGCTTGAAAAAGAGCCAAGAGCAGGTAGGTTTCGCTCGGGAACTTCGTGGGAAGCAAACAAATGCAGAGAAGGCTCTCTGGGCGAAGTTAAGGAACAAGCAGCTGCAAGGTGTGAAGTTCCGCAGGCAACAGCCTCTGAGTTCGTATATCGTCGATTTCGTCAGTTTTGAAAGAAAGCTCATAATTGAGATAGATGGTGGCCAGCATAACGAAGACAAGTTTTCACCCTCACCTAGCCTCTCCCTTCAAGGGAGAGGGATTTTATGCAAAGTTATGTAGCAGACTGTAGCTCCAGGAAATCTTGCGATTTCCCTGCCTCCCAGTTAATATTTGAAACAAATCTAGCGCAGTCCCCGGGAAGTCGTAAGGCTTTGGGGATTAACGCAGGAGGCTAATGTTAAAGTTTGATGACAAAGGCTTGATTGCAGCTATCATCCAGGATGCCAGGAACGGTGAAGTCCTGATGGTGGGCTATATGAACAAAGAATCTCTAAAGCGCACACTAGCCAGCGGAGACGTTTGGTTCTATAGCCGCAGCCGGCAGGAATTGTGGCACAAGGGAGAAACCTCGGGCAATTTCCTCAGACTGGAGTCCATCACCAAGGACTGCGATAGCGATGCCCTTCTTGTAAAAGCTGAACCTACCGGGCCAGTATGTCACACCGGCAACCGGACTTGTTTCTTCCAAGAACTGGACAGTGAAGACACGGCGTAATAGGGAAGGAGGCGTCGTGTTATCCAGATTCCGAGAAATATCAAATGACGATGCCCAGAACCCGGACTCCAATGTAGTGGCGGGATTCATCCCCGCCTCTCGGGCGGGTACAAGACCCGCCCCTACCGGAACACTGGACAAATCCTGAATCCGAAACCCTAAACAAACTCAAAATTCAAATCTCAAACGTCCAAAACGTTTTTGAGTTTCGAATTTGGATATCAGGATTTGTTTCGGATTTAGTGCTTGGGATTTGGAATTTGGAGCGGAGCCCCTTGGGGATCTCGGGCTTGCGGAACGGGATTGCCGCGCTCACCAGCAGAACACAGTTGACCCCATTCACTTCTGTCTTTGCGAGGCTGACTTCGGTCAGCCGAAGCAATCTCAAAACAGCCAACAAGATTGCCGCGCTTCGCTCGCAATGACACCTCACTCCAAAAAGGAAGGGGGCAGCTCTACGCTGCCCCCTTTTTGTCTCTCTGTCCGTTCCCGCCGTTGCCGGTCTGAGCAATCTCTCCGCTGCCGGTTCCGGGAAATTAACCAAGCAATCTTACTAAGATTCCTCTCCTAGTCACCAGCAACTGACCGAGAACATCATGCCGTTGTTAAAGTACTACGCTCTTTATGGTACGAATGCGCACGGAGTGAAGTTGTTAGCACCCGGCGGGACGCAGGTGAAAGGCGTAAAGAGCTTGCACGATACTGTGAAGAGCAGCCCCTCTAAGTCAAGGTCTTCGGGAAGACCCAGTAGAGGTCCCAGCACACCCACAATTTCTGCTAACAGCTCAAGGCCCCATCCCAGCATATCAACTGTCCAGGAAAGAGGCCCGCCGGTCCACTCAGCCATGGGCCCTATCACAGCCCCTAACCATGTTGGTATGCCCATCTCCACAGGTAGCGCGGCAAGAACCTCCCCAATCATCACGAGACCGGTCTCGAGGATCGCGAACGGG
>Ga0299912_10001011_pt1 | contig 22691 bp, 19 predicted proteins | sample RVTome_2_FD_207667 | JGI IMG/M metagenome (GOLD analysis project Ga0299912, IMG submission 207667) | Soil microbial communities from uranium-contaminated site in the Upper Colorado River Basin, Wyoming, United States - RVT95D214 (version 2) ... | reverse complement strand
ATCTATGAGTTGGCGTGTCCACGGGTTGAGCACTTCGCCTTTTCCCTTACGGGGAGACAGCATCTTTGCCAACATGGTTTTCAGAGCTGCCTGCACTATGCTGCCCATAGGCAGGGGTTCCTTGCCATATTGCTCGATGAGGTCAAGATAGTAAACTGTGTGTATGCCGAAATAGGAATTGTAGCGGAACATGGGCATGTTGTTGAACATGTCGAATTCCTTGCCGCTTCTTTGAGTGTGGGTGAAATTCGCCTTGCCCCGCCAGGTGTTCCTGTCAAGCGTCAGGATGAGAAATCCGGTCTTCGGATTTTTTCTGATGTTGATTTTGCTTAAACCCTCGGAGAATTGCCCGAAGACCAGCTTTGTAGGCGAGCTGGCACACAGCGTTGAAATCAAGGTGAGGTGAGGCAGGCCGTCTTCGTTTATGGTGGCTACAAGCCCTACCTTCATCTCCGGTTCGAAGCTCTTTATATCTGATTCGGAGAAAGATTTGTAGATAGTTCTTTGATTGCTCATTTCTGTATCTCCCTATTAATCTTCCACTCTTGTGGCACCTGTGGCAATTACAATTTCAGGGTCAACGCCGGATAGCTTAGCGTATTGCTCCAGCTCACGCACGGCGTCTTTGGTCATAAGCGGTGTGCCGGCATATTGCCAGGCAATTCCCAGCCTTCGGTATTTATCCCGGCAGAGGTTATTGAAGGCGCATAGGTCCCATCGCTGGACAACGCCTGCCATGTTTTTGGAGATGAAGGTTCCCAGGCTAGTAATGTTATCACGCGTGGCTGTTGCTTCGGGAATGAGTGGAGTTCTAATCCACAGTATTTTCTCAGGGGCTCGCCTGACAATATAGTCACGAATATATAAAAGATTATCGAAGGCCTTCTGGTTATGAAGTCCGGTGAAATCGCAATGCTTTAAGGGCTCGGCTTCTTTCAGGTCAAATAGGATGATGTCGGTATAGAGCAGCAGCTTGTCAATAGCGTCGGTTGAGCATACGCCGCAGGTATCGATGGCGGTGTTAATGCCTCTTTCTTTCAGGCCGTGTAGCAGGGCAGCGGCGAAGTCGGGCTGCATAGCGGGTTCTCCACCGGAAAGGGTAACGCCTCCGCCCGATTTCTCGAAATATGTCCGGTCTTTAATTAGTTCACCGACAATCTCATCCAGACTGACTTGTCTGCCCAGAAGCTCCATGGCATTTGCCGGACAGACTTCAGCACAATCGCCGCAGCCGGTACATTGCTCACGGTCAATGACAACTCCATCTTCTGTCTTAGTCAGGCACACCTGGGAACATGTTTTGATACAAGTACCGCAGCCAATGCACCGGTTTTCCAGCCACTGTATTTGAGGCTTAATTGATATGCTCTCGGGATTGTGGCACCAGAGGCAGTGCAGTGGGCACCCTTTAAAGAATACGGTGGTGCGTATGCCAGGTCCATCCTCGGTGGAAAACCTTTGCAAATGCAGTATCAGCCCCTTTAAGCCTCTGCTTGTATCCACGGGGGCTGTGCCTTCTGTTATTACTCGGTTGTCAGATACCGCAGTTTTGTCGCTTCCCATATTAAGCTTCTCATCAAATCTGGTGGCTTTCGCGGGCTATAATCTCATTCTGTAGTTCTCTACCGATGGCGGTGAAGTAGGCATTGTAGCCGGTAACACGTACCAGCAGATGCTTATAGTCCTCGGGGTGTTCCTGGGCATCACGCAGCAAATCGGCATTAATCATATTGATCTGCAGGCAACTCCCACCGTTTTCCACGTAGCCACGCAGGAATGCCTTGAATTTGGTCTTGTGCTCCGGGTCGCGAATGAGCGATGGGTTAAAGGTCATGGTATGGCTGGCGCCGTTAGGCAGCAGGTTGTAGTAGTCCAGCCAGTCACCGTTGCCTTGAGGGGCTTTACCGCCGATAACCTTGCCTACTGAGTTGACGTTGGCTGTTGGTCCGTTAATGTCGGCGCCGTTTGAAGGGCAAATGGCGTTGGACAGGAATTTGCCCTTTGGTCTTCCATCAGGGCTCGCCGGTAAGATATAGCCGTCGGAAACCCAGTAATTCCAGCTCAGCATGCCGGGGCGGAACTGCTTGCCTGTAGGTTTGGACTTGTATTTCCAGGTTTCCTCTGCCCACAGTTCCATCACCTTTTTAGCCATCTCATCGGCGGTGTCATCATCTCTGCCATATTTAGGCGCTTTATTGAGAGCCTGTGCTTGCAGCACCTCGTAGCCTGCCCAGTTTGCCTTCAAAGCATCGATCAGTTCGTTCATAGCGCAAATTTTCTTATCGAAAACCAGATATTTGACGGCCAGTAAGGAATCTACCGTTGTGCCATAAGTGACCGCCTCGAGAGTGGTGAAGCTAAGTTCGGCGCCGCCCTCGTTTACGTCCTTTCCTTTTTCGGCACAGCCTTTAACCAAGCATGATAGATATGGTGTTGGCAAAAATTTCGCCCGTATCTCATCGGTTCTTTCATAAAGTTCAGCAATCTTTTTAACGATATACTTTGTTTGGACAACGTAGGCATTCCAGCACTCATCCCAGGTCTTGAAATTCTCAGCATTACCTGTATCAGGCCCCCATTGCTTGCGAGGCTCTGTTTTGCCTGTCATCGGGTCAGTATATGGGAGCAGGTCGCATCCACCGGTAAGTGCCAGCTCGACTGCCTTTAGAAGGTTGAGGTTAAGATCAACGGTGCCGGAGCGGTCGTTGCCGCACATCGTGTTTTCCAGGCAGCCGACCGGTGCGTAATCATAGACATTGTTCTGGTTGATAAAATGCTCGGCGCCTGCTTTCTTTGCCTCCAACATCATTCCAGCTATGGAACGCTCATCGAAGTTCAAGAGGAAAGGCGCCCCCTGGCTGGAAGCGACCATATCGATGATTTTGTCATAAAGGTGGTCGGGAGTGTTTCTGTGCAGCCGGACATTTGGCTTGGGCTCCAGGAGGGGAGTCATTTCATCGATGACCTCGAGGATGGCATAGGTAAGGTCATTAGTCATATCTTTCCCCTCAGGCCCCATGCCCGAGAGGGTAACTACCTGACCGAAGCCGGAAGTGATACCTTGATTGCCGCCAGTACGAATCATAGCATCATATGCTGTATTTGAATGAATCCAGAAGCATTTCAATATCTCCTTGCCGAATTCCCTGTCCATACCTTCACTGATGGATTTCTGCCATAGGGGGTATAGGTACTGGTCTATTCTGCCGAAGGAAAGGCCGGGACCGGGATAGCTTTCATCGCTCATGACGAGCATGTGGGTGAGCCAGAGAGATTGTACTCCCTCCCAGAATGTCTGAGCTGGCTCCCAAGGCACACTTTTGAGTAGTGCCGCCATTTGGAGCAGTTCGCCTTTTCTGGTTTCGTCAGGCTGTTTAGCGGCAAGGTCGGCGCATATCCGGCTGTATTGCGCTGCCAGGTCTTGAGTCATGGTTGCCGCGGTCAGCATAGCCCTGAGCTGTGCGCCTTTTCTACCCTTCTTTTCAGTTTCAGGTAGTGCTTTATAATGGTAATCGATGTTGGCGTAGATGCTCTTCCAGCCTTTTTCGATGACCGTTGCGTAGTCAGGTATAAGATGACCGCTGGTGGCGCCGACGTTCCCGTAGCCATGGTTGTGAAACCACAGGATAGCGGCGCGGACACCATTCTTGCCGTAGACCATCTTGCTGTACTGTTTCGTTTCTTTTTCGGTGAGGCAGGTGGATGACTGCAAATTGAAGCGCGCTCCGGCAATCAGGTCGCCGGGCAAAATTTCGTGCGGCAGGTAATGCAGCATCACTTCTTTGACGAACCAGGCATGGCGCTCTGACAGGCTCCATTTCCAGAAATCGGGGTGTAACTTGACCTTTTTCGCCGTCTGCTTAAAGGCACCGGTGAAGGTCGAGAAGAATGTATAGGTCTCGGGGACAATGTAGTACTGCCCTTCCCGGAACTGAAAGTCCCAGGGAGTGCCCGTAGTCCAGCCGGTGAATTCGTTGTTCCACTTCCGTTTCAAGCCCTGAAAGTAATAGTCACGTAGCCACTTAATCCGTGGTGATAGATTCTTCGGCTCCTTAATGGAAAATTTCGGTTTTTCAGGCGTCGCTGTGGTCATGATATCACCCTCCCTTAAAAAGCTAGACTGCCTTGATGCGACGAACCAGCAGCGCGAGTGCTGCATCCGTAGAAAAACTATATCATAAGCAAGATAAAACTACCAACCACTGGTTTCCGTTGACACAAGCTCAGGCAGATGTTACCCTTGCTTGAAAACAAGAGTTGGGGCAAGCTGTTAAATCAACATGAAATTTAATAGTCATTGTTGCTGCGCTGGTTATAATTCTCATGTTTAAGCCGGTCAAGGTTGGTTTCAAAGTCGCCGCTACGATGCTGGATTTGAGCGCCAGCTATAAACGTAATGTCAAGGCTATACCGAAAAACATTCTTACCACCGAGGTTACCTATTCCTGCGGTGGCAGGGATGTTGTTGCCAACTTGTATCGTCCCGATGACCGGCACCGACATTCCGGTCTAATCCTGGCTCACGGCGCTGTAAAGGGTGGGAAAGATGATCGAGCAATGTTGTTCGCCGGCCAAAGCCTCGCCCGCGCCGGCTATGTTGTCCTGGTGCCTCAACTGGATAACTTGATCAAGTTTCGGCTTCACCGGGATGATACAGAGGTCCTGGTCGCCGGCTTTCAGTATCTCGCCAGACAGGAGTTCAGCAACGAAAAGATAGGCATGTTTGGCATCTGCTTAAGTGCCCCGCTGACGCTGCTGGCGGCTGCCGAGCCAAGTATCAGTCGGGATGTATCAGTTGTCAGCTCCTGGGGCGGCTTTTATAACATTAACGACTGGCTGCAGGCTATTATTACTGGGCGCTATTTTGAGGGAGGCAGGGCTAAGCCGTGGAGTCCGCGTACCGTTTTGGTAGAAGAGACTCCGAAGTGGTTGATTGAACTGTTGCCTGACCCTTCGGACAGAGTCCGCATTGAGAAAATGTTGGCAGGAGATTCCACGGATTCTGCTAAGAGCAGCCTTACTCCCTCAGGGCAGGCTATGTATGAGCTGCTTACTAATCGTGACCTTGAGCGGGTAAAAGACCTCTGGGCACGGCTCGACCCGAAAGTACGGCAGGTTCTCGACATCCTGTCACCCCATACCAAGATGGCTCAGCTCAAGACAAAAATCGCTATCATCCACACCTTTACCGATGATGTCATACCCTGGGTAGAATCCTGCAAGCTAGCTGACGCTGTCGAGGATGTAAATAAGATTTACTTCAGGATCTTCGGGCAGTTCTACCACGCCAGCATCGAAGACCTGTTGAAGCCGCGGCTGTCCAATTTGCACAATGTCATCTCCGAGGTCGTCCGGTTCTATCTTTACATGTACTCTATTCTTTATCAATTGTGAAAACGAAGGAGCGGCATCTATCTACCCGTGTCGGCAATGCTATTGCGAACTCCTCGCCGGATGTCATTCTGGGCCCTTCGCCCTTTGTCATCCTGAGGGAACGAAGTGACCGAAGAATGACAGTACGTAGGCCGAGGTCATCACTAGTGTACTGGACGAGTACAAGCACTTGACACGCCTTCTGTATAAGTATTAATGTAGTATCTCATGAAGGTACGGAAGTTCGACTGGGTTGTATTTTACGCGTTGTGGGCGCTGTGGGTGTTCCTCTTGCCATTTATGTATTTAGTGGCTGCTGTGCGAGCTCGAAAGAGTTGAGAGATAGGAGTTCCAACCTTAAAAACTGCATATTTTTGTTACGGCAACAAACGTCGTGATTTGGAAAATTGTGGCGAAAAGGAGGCAGGCGCATGAAATACAAAGAAGGCAAATTCAAAGGGTACAAAGGGCTTAATCTTTATTATCAGTGCTGGCTGCCGGACAAAAGCCCCAAGGCGGTGCTGCTGGTCGTTCATGGTCTGGCTGAGCACAGCGGCCGCTACAAAAATCTGGTAAATTACTTCGTGCCCAAAGGTTATGCCGTCTATGCACTTGACTATCGAGGTCATGGCAAGTCGGAGGGCATGCGCTCCTATGTTGACCGGTTCTCTGATTACCTCACTGACCTCAAGACCTTTTTCGATAAAGTACGCCAGGAACATCGGGACGCCAAGATTTTTCTCGTCGGACATAGCCTGGGGGCAACTATTGGTACTGCCTATGCCATCGAGCACCAGGATGAGCTGGATGGACTCATTTTTTCCGGGCCGAGTCTGGTGGCAACCACCAGCGTATCGCCGGCGCTGCTGGCTATAGCCGGAGTAATATCGGCATGCCTGCCCAAGATGGGTGTCACCGTTCTTGACGCTTCCACTATCAGCCGGGATAAGGCGGTTGTGGATGCCTATGTGAATGACCCGTTGGTGTTCCGGGGTAAGATACCTGCCCGGACGGGTGCCGAGCTGGCCAGGATGTGGAAGATGCTGCCTGAAGAAATATACAAGATAAAGCTGCCCATACTGATTATGCAAGGAACTGACGACCGGTTGGCCAACCCGGCAAGCAGCAAGTTGCTGTATGAGCGGGTAGGCTCGAAAGACAAGACACTGAAGCTTTACGAGGGCTTCTACCACGAGATTTTCAATGAGCCGGAGCACAAAAAGGTTATGGCCGACGTAGAAGCCTGGCTGACCAAACACCTCTGATGTAATTAGCGTCCATTTCCTTTTGTTGGAGTGCAGCATAGCATGAGTACCCCATTTTTAGCGCAGCAATTCACTGAGGAAGTTAAAGCGGTGGCGATGGCTAACGGGGCAGCATTGGTCGGAGTAGCAGCCATTGAATCTATTCCACCATGTAATCCGCCGTTACCGGTGCAGAAGGTGATGCCGGAAGCCCGAAGCGTGGTTGTTTTCGCCATCCCAATGTTACGTGGGTCGATTGAAAGCCCGAGCCTACTTTCTGCCATGATATCTACACACGCAACGTATAAGGAAGAGGAAATACTAGAGCTCAGACTGGGCAAGTTCTTGGAAGAGCGTGGGCACCGTGCGGCTATGATAGTACCGGCGTCGCCTACTGAGATGAGCAATGAAACCGTGGGGATGTTGGGTGATATTTCTCTGCGGCATGCTGCTGTGGGCGCTGGCTTGGGGGTCATAGGCAAGAGCCGGCTGCTGATTACACATAAGTGGGGGCCGAGGGTAAGATTGGGGGCTGTGGTTACGGATGCACCACTGACGGCGGATAAGCCGATAGAAGAAAAGTTGTGCGATGATTGTGATTTGTGCGTGCAATCCTGTCCCGGACAGGCACTTGAGACACATACTCTAAAGGACGCCTTTAAGTGTCTTGGCAAACAGCAAAGATGGGGATTGGCTGCACATATCAAATATATGCAGAAGCTGATGGAAGCCCCGCTGGAACAACAGAAGGCGATGCTCTCAGACCCGGAATACTGGAATATTTATCAAGCGCAGAGTGTGACTTTAATGTACACCTGCTATGGGTGTATAAACTGCTGTCCGGTGGGGAAATAGTAAGGGTTCTTTATGCCCGAGAAAGGCTACATTCTGGTCATAGACCAGGGGACTACGGGGAGTGCTGCTCTCCTCGTTGATGAAACCGGACAGGTTGTCTCGAGCGCCGACCATGAAATTCGCCAGATTTACCCTCAACCCGGATGGGTGGAGCATGACCCGCAGGAGATTCTACATACCTCTGTGGCAGTAGCCCGGGAGGCTCTTCAAAAGGCAAGTGTGACTGCCTCTCAGGTGAAGGGCATGGGTATCACCAACCAGCGAGAGACCACCGTGGTCTGGGACCGCCATACAGGAGAACCTGTGAGCAATGCTGTGGTCTGGCAATGTCGTCGCACCGCCCCGATATGTGAAGAGCTTAAACAAAAGGACATGAGCCAGCCTATCAAGGATAAAACTGGGCTGCTCGTTGATGCTTATTTCTCTGCCACCAAGCTCCGCTGGATTCTGGATAACATACCCGACGGTCAACGCCGTGCCCAACAGGGAGACCTCCTCTTCGGAACGATAGATAGCTGGCTGGCGTGGAATCTCACCGGTGGCGCTGTCCATATTACCGACTATAGCAACGCCTCTCGAACTATGCTTTTCAATATTCACACGCTTCAATGGGACAAGGAACTGCTTGCTATGTTAGATATACCGGAAGCAGTTTTGCCTAAAGTGATGCCCTCCAGTTACATTTATGGAGAGATTAAAGCCGGTCTTATTGGAGATTCGCGGGTGCCTCTGGGCGGCATAGCCGGCGACCAGCAGGCAGCGCTATTCGGCCAGGCATGCTACGATGTCGGCATGGCCAAGAATACCTACGGAACGGGCTCGTTTATTCTGCTTAATACCGGTGACAGGCCGGTGCCCTCACAGAAGGGTTTGGTGACGACTGTGGCCTGGGGGCTTGGGGGTAAGGTCACCTATGCCATGGAGGGGAGTATCTTCATTACCGGTGCCGCAGTTCAATGGTTGCGTGACGGGCTGGCGATAATATCCAGCTCTGCCGAGAGCGAGACACTCGCCCGCTCTGTCCCCGATAACGGCGGGGTTTATTTCGTTCCCGCCTTTGTCGGGCTTGGTGCTCCTTACTGGGACATGTATGCTCGAGGCACCATTGTCGGGCTTACCCGGGGCGCCACCGGCGGGCATCTGGCGAGGGCTACACTGGAGGCCATCGCCTATCAGGTCCGGGATGTGGTTGAGGCTATGGGTGCTGAAGCCGGCCTCAAATTGCCGCTGCTTCGCGTGGACGGTGGAGGCACGGCTAATTCGCTGCTGATGCAATTTCAGGCAGACATCTTGGGGGTGCCTATACAGCGGGCAGCGGTGACTGAAATCACAGCTATGGGAGCCGCTTATCTGGCGGGCTTGGCTGTGGGATTATGGAACGATACATCCCAGCTTGCTGGTTTGTGGCATGCTGCTGAGACGTACGAGCCGAAGATGTCCGCTGACCAGCGTGAGAGGCTTTATGCCGGCTGGAAGCGGGCAGTGGAGCGCGCCCGCGGTTGGGTAGAAAGTTGAGGTTGGAAACCCCCTCACCTAACTTCTCCCTCGAGGGGAGAGGAATAAGGTGAGGGTGAAGATGCACAATCTCAATGTTGGAGAAGCTAAATATGAAGAGAGATTTTGACGCACTCACCGGGGAAAAGTTCGACCTGATTGTAATAGGTGGCGGCATTATAGGCACCGGCATTGCGTGGGATGCCTCTCTCCGCGGTATAAAGACTTTATTAATTGAGAAGGAAGACTTCGGCTACGGTACCACTTCCCGCTCTTCGCGCTTGATTCACGGAGGACTGCGGTATCTGCGAATGCTGGAATTTCACCTGGTGTGGCAGGACCTGCACGAGAGAGAAATTTTGTTGAAGATTGCACCCCATTTGGTGCATCCCTTCCCCTTCATCATACCCATAACCAGCCTTTACTACGAAATAGCTCTGAGCATGGGTGTGCGGATGTATGATGTGATGGCTTCGGGCAAGTCTATGCCCTCTCACCAGCATCTTTCTCGCCGCGAGGCTGTGGAGATGGAGCCGGAGCTCGAGAACTTGAAAGACCTTAGAAGTGCCATACTCTACTACGATTGCCAGGCGCCGTTTACGGAGAGGCTGGGCATAGAGAATGTGCTCTCCGCTGCGGAGCACGGCGCCACCATCATAAACCATGCTCAGGTTACCGGTTTTCTCAGAGAAGGCAATGACGTGTGCGGCATAGAAATGCTGGATTGCCTGTCAGGCGAGACCTGCAGAGTGAAGGCACGATTGGTGGTCAATGCCGCCGGACACTGGGTTGACTGCGTAAGAGACTTACTCCGTGGCGGTCCGGCCAGCGTTGTACGCCGGACCAAGGGTATACACCTGCTCACCCCGAAGCTGTCGCAAAAGGCTCTGGTTCTCTTTTCTCCCGTAGACCAGCGCCTTTTCTTCGTCATGCCCTGGTTGGGCTACACGCTCATAGGTACCACAGATACCGACTATTCCGGGGACCTCGATGCTGTTTGCGCTGATGAAAGTGATGTAGCTTATCTGCTGCAATCGACCCGCCAGGTCTTTCCGAAATTACGGAGTCAGGATATCTTATGCACCTTTGCTGGCCTGCGTTCTCTGGCTTATAGCGGCGGTGAAAAGCCGTCGGACATTACGCGCGAGCATAAGGTGCTCGACCACAAACAAAAGGACGGCATACAGGGATTAATCTCGGTGCTGGGGGGCAAGATAACCGCCTACCGCGCTGTGGCTAAGGACGTAGTGGACATGGTTTGTCATAAGCTCGGATTGAAAGCAACTTGTACCACGGCGGAGGTACCGCTGCCCGGGGCACCGGCTGTGCCTCAGGAGAAAGTGGCGAAGGCGGCTAAAGAAAACGGTCTGACTGTTGATACAGTTAGGCATATTGCTGACCTCTACGGCTCCCGCTTCTCACAGGTCTTAGAGTTGGTGCCACGCGGCAAGCGAGGCGGGCAACCTCTCTGTCCTCACTGCCCTGATATTTTGGCACAGGTGGAGCACAGCGTGAAAGAAGAGGGCGCACTAACGGTTAGCGACTTTCTGCTCCGCCGCAGTGCTGTCGGCCTGGGCGCATGCCAGGGGTTGGATGCCGTCGAGACGGTGGCGAAAGAGATGGGACGTCTCCTGGGGTGGAGCAAAACTGAGCAGCAGCGGCAGGTTGAAGACTACCGTGCCCATGCAGCTTTATGCCAGCACTTCAGGGCGTGAACTGGTGGGAGTACGCCTTCCGAAGCTTTAGCCTCTAGCTCGAGACCTTGCCATATATACAACCGCAGATCCGAGGCCGAATATTATGGTGAGACGGAAGCAGGGAATTGACACTCACAAGAGGAGTATGTTAACTTTTAAGGCCGTGGCAGCGTAGCTCAGTGGCAGAGCAGGGGACTCATAAGCCCTTGGTCGCTGGTTCAAATCCAGCCGCTGCCACTTGTTTTGAGAAGACTTCCTCAAGACTAAGAGAGTCCTATCCCGATAACAATTCGATTGCCTTTCTAACTGTCACATATGCAGCCTTTGCTTGTTCTCTTGATATGTTAAATATTTTTCCATGTACAACATCATTCCTAGGATCTCTTACGCTGATTTTCCAATCCTGATACTCGGAAGTGCCTGCAAAATCAATACCCTTTATTTCCTTAACTAGACGACTTGCTATGTCTGTAATACTCTTTGGAAGTCCATTCTTCTGGGTGAATTTTGCATCAATGTCAGCACTACTCATTCCTTTTTGTTGAGCGACTGTTCTTAGTAAGCTAGTCAGCCAACTCTCGAAAAGCACAGCTGATTCAATAAGAGCCAATCGCCATTCCCGAAGATCTATATGGTTTCTAATTTCACAATCCAATATCTTGTCTATTGACGGTGACTCCGCAGTTATTATTGCTTCACGTATTTTATTATCTATATCATCAGATATTGCTCCTCCGAATCCGTGTAATGGCCCACTACCTGCCCCATATTCTTGGTAATTTTCGGCACCAGTACCGTAATCCGTTGCTAAGTGGAACTCTTGAATTACTGATGTAGTAATAGGAGTTATATATGGTCTGTCAGCCAAAACGCGGTAGTGCTCAATGAAATGATTTACAGCATCGATAGCTATTGATACAAATAGCTTCATATCCCAATGATATTCAGGTTTGAGCATGCTAAGATTGAACACAACACGCACAGTTGAGAATGATGCTCGACCTGTTCGGTCCCCGGGTATCTCCCCAGCAAGCTTAGTTGGACGATGAGGATTTATCCGACGGAGAAATTTCAGTCCAACTTGTATATCTTTCAAAGTCACAACATAGGTTTCCCCCAATTCTTCTGGTGGAATATATACAGGGAGGCTGCCTCCTATTATCATCGTTTGTAGCTCCTCTCCACTCGGTGCATAACGACAGTAGGGAAGTGGGTGCTTACCTGCAATATATGCATCTGCCCATTCCTGCAACTGCTGATCCCTAAGACCATCACGAACAAATATTACGAATGGTAGGTCGAAGAATACATATTTGTATAGAGGCACTCTTTCTGACATTCTTCACCTCCTTATACCATTTTGAGCCATGTATTTTCCGTTATTCATTGTTGCCCAGATTATAACATCATATGAAAATTAGAAATAGTAATATATTGAGTCTAAACTCTGTGCTACAAAGCTATTGACCTCTCCCCTGCTCTCTGTTATCGTCTCGCGCAAGTCAGAAGAGAATAAGGAGAGTTAAAATAAATAATGCAAACAGTTTGTTAACAGAAGCTGGCCCTCATAAGCCCTTGGTCGCTGGTTCAAATCCAGCCGCTGCCGCCAGAACTATTCCCTCTTCGCTTATTTGAAATTATCCGCTACACTCTTGCCGAATTCTTCAGCTGCCTCGCCCACGTCTCTGAATTTAGCTTTGACATCCTCATCCTTAAATCTGTTCGCCAGGGTTTTTGCTGAATCTGTGGCAGTATCGGCGAATTCTTTTGCTTTCTTTTTCAGCTCGGGGTCATCGAAGACCTCACCAATTGCCTCACCGAAAGCCCTGAACATTTCGGCAAAGTTATCAGCCGGTTTCTTATCTGATTTCTCTTCTTTTGACATAGCACCTCCCCTTTAGATATTCAAAACAGATTATCGTAGCAGTTGGTCTACACTTTGCCAGCTATGTAACCATGCCAGATATCGTCCATGAGATTTTGGGGAGGGGATGTAGGTATTGACGTTGATGGACGTATAAGTAATACGGGTTGTAAAGAATCCTCCACGATTTTGTTGGCTACGCTGCCGTACACCCAGCCCCTAACACCAGTGCGTCCCTGGGTAGCAATAGCTATCAGGTCAATATTCTCTTCCTTGGATGTTTGCATAATGGTCTTGGCAACTTCCCCGCTTTGAGCTTTTATGACCCTGGATTTTATCTTTAATCCCTTTTTCTTCAGTACAGCCATCGTCTTATTTAGATAATTTGTTGACAGTCTTTCTGTCTCTTCCCACATATTGTCGCGGTATTTCTTCCAGGTCGGGTTGATAGGCTGCGAGCCGTACGATGGTACCACCGGTGGTTCACAGATGTGGAGGAGTAAGATTTCTTTCTTAGTGTTCTTAGCTAATTCCACGACATAAGGAAAAGTAGCTTCGGAGAAAGGGGAGCCGTCAACAGGGACTAATATCCTGTTGAATTCTCCTGAAACTTCAGGGTATTTTAGTTTTATTAAAAGTACGGGAGTTTCGGTGCCATAGAGAACTTTCTGGGTTACGCTTCCAAACAGCCACCGTTTAGCCCTTGAATAACCGTGCGTGGCCATGACGATCAAGTCTATTTTGTTATTATTAGCGTATTTGACTATTTCTTCTGACACGTCACCATAGCTTGTAGCCGTAGTAGCTTTTATTCCTTCTTCATTGAGTTCTTTAGCACTAACTTCCAGATAGGATGCGAAAAGACGGTCGCGCCTATCAACGAAAATGGCCAGACTAACGGCAAAAAGTATCACGTTGCTGTTTTTGAGCCTGGCTATAGTTTTAACGTACGGGAGAGCCTTTTCAGCTAGCTCGGAACCATCCAATGGAACCAGTATTTTTTTATATGCCATGGCTGCTCCTTTCCGGTGTGAATTCAATTGTATTATAGTGGACCCGTGGTGGCAATGCTCATTCACCTAGCAGTGGATTCTTTAATATCTTTTCCTTTCCACATATCTCAATTCTACCACAAATGTATTGACAATTCGCTCGTGCAGTAGCACCATACATGATGGTGGCTAGACCATCAGGCGGAGGATAGCAGAATATGATAACTCTGACAGATTCAATAGAAGTAGCAGCGGCACCGGAAAAAGTATTTGAATGGCTGGCTCAACGTTTTAAAGACAAGAAAGGCTATCAGGCTTGGCATCCCGACCATGTAGACGTCCGCTGGATTAGGGGTGAACCTCTCCGGGTAGGCTCGATACTCTGTGCTGAAGAGTATCTTCACGGGCAACTGCATAAACTAAAATTTATTATTACTGAAATAGTTCCAAATAAAGAGATTAAATACAAGTTTTTATTCCCGTGGTCAATTGTGGCGCCAGGGGACAGGTTTCTCATAGAGCCAAGGGGGAGAAGAGGTTGTATTTTCACCGCCACAGTTAGTTTCAGAGGCGGTCCGTTATTGGAGAAACTTTTAAAAGACAGAATCGGGGCTACAAAACGGCATATGAAAGAAGAGGGAGAAAACCTTAAAAATGCGCTGGAAAGTAAGGGAAAAGGATAGCCCTACTCTCATTGGTGCCCCACCATGTTGACTTTGTTTATTTCGCCAGGCAGTTGATATTTTTATTCAATTCTAATATGAGCCAGTTGTCGGCTTTTTAATATTAAATGTGTGCGTATGGTTATTAGCTGGAAATGGGCTTGATACAATGCTCACTGTCTTACCATCTTTTATAGACTGATAATCTGCTTGGGACAGCACAATTGTATGCGTATGCGGAGTAGCACCTGTGGCTGTAGAAGTAATAGTCACGGGGTTCGCCGGTGGATTATCGATATCTGCACCTTTAATGGTAACATCGTGACTGTGGTTAAAGTCGACTGAAGACGCCACTGTAAAATCAGAGGTGGTTGCCGACGAACAGGCAAAACTGCCTAGTATTAATACCAGCGCAACTGGAATTACCAGAAATAACTTATATAACCGCATAATTCACCTCCATCGTTTAATTGACTTGAAATAAACCGACCAAAGATATATTTCAGGTATTGTCCATAGTAAGCGTAACTTTGTTGTCTGATTAACTCATCACCTTCTCAACTATCATTAGTTTTGTCCTCAGCTTGGTATATTTTTGTGACCTCTTAATACTAGTTCATACAGTATTAAATAGTCATAAAATTTTCTTCAAAGATATTACAGAGGTATAAAATTTATGGACATTTCTCATAGGGCCAAAGGGGAGAAGAGGTTGATGAGATTCTTCGGTCGTCCCGATTGCCCCGATTGCATCGGGGGGGACTCTCTCAGAATGACGGGGGAAATGCTGATATTGCCACCTACTCAGGTGGTTAAACCTTTAGCCGCTTTCTGAATTCACCAACCTGTGACTTGTAGCTCTCAAATCGCTGCGGTGACATTTCATCGGGCCATTCGGTTGGTATTTTGTGAAATAAATCAACTACTGCCGGGCTTTTCGAAGCTAAGCCTATAACCTTCGGGGCATCGCCTTTATTCAATCTTATCTTCCCGGTCATGAAACTGCTCAGGAACCCCTCCTGTTTTTTGATTACCTTTTTCCATTGCGCCGGCGAGGCACTGAGGATGAAGTCTGATTTCTTCTCAGCATCCTCCTTGCTTATAAGAGCGCTATCATCCTGTACGACAGCATTTACAAGGTGAGTGCTGAAATAGATATCCTTGTCTAATCCGAACTTCGGGTCCGCCTCAACACGAAATGTAAGGAATATGGTCATGCCTTTGAAAAGCTTATTCTGGTTTTCGGGGTTTGCTTTATAGTTTTCCCTCATGGCTGCTACCCACTCAGGCGTTGGATATGGTATCATTTTCTCCTCCTAACACATTCACTATTTGATTACTTAACGTGCTTTCATTCTTTCGATTTCTTCTTCTCTCAATGCTCTTTTAAATATCTTCTCCGTCACAGTCAATGGCAGCTCATCCCTGAACTCTACATATTTGGGGACCGCAATAGCAGGGAGTCTTTCCTTGCAATATTCTATGACGTCATCTGCATTCAGCTTGCCCTTGTATTCTTCCTTTGGCTTGATAAATGCCTTTATTCTCTCACTTCCCGGACGCTCAGGGTCGGGAATTCCCACTGCTGCTGCCATGGCCACGCCAGGATATCCAAATAGAACCTCATCAACTTCTGTCGTGTAGACCTTGTACCCTGAGATGTTCGCCATATCCTTTATCCTGTCCTCTAAGACGAAGTACCCGTTCTCATCCATTTTCCCGATATCGCCGGTATGCAGCCAGCCGTTATCAAGTCCGCTGCCGGGGGTAGGCCAATAGCCCTTCATGGTCTGCGGACCGCGAATAATTATTTCGCCGCTTTCCCCTGCGCCCAGTTCTTCACCCGTCTCAGGGTTCACTATTTCGACTTCTGTATCAGGAACAGGCAATCCAATGCCTAATGTCTCCTTAGCGACGAAGCCAGTGATTTTGGAAAAGGTCGATAAGTTGGCATGAGTTAAAGGCCCGCACTCGGTTAGACCGTAGCCTTCCGATACAGGCATCATTATATCTTTCTTAATTGCCTCAAAAATCCCCTGAGGGAGTGGGGCGGCGCCTGACATGAACATTACAGGCAATCTTCCTACCTTTCTTTCCGCTATTCGCATGAGATGAGTAGGGACGACGTAAACCAGCATGGGGCGATTCTCTTTAAGCAGTCTTACGGCCTGGTCGGTATCCCTCGGGTCTGAGACTAACAAAATTCGCAGCCCCAGAGCAATGCTGACCTGCATACCTAAATGCCCATAGGCGTGAAATAAGGGGATAACTATTTCAGAGGCAGCTTTTCCTCTAACGCCTGGCCATAGTGGTTCTAACAACCATAGAGCCTGTCTTATGTTACAGGCCCTATTGTAGTGAGTTATCATCACCCCTTTGGGAATGCCTGTGGCTCCTCCGGTGAATGAAAGATAGGCCAGGTCTTCCACTGGGTTTATGTTAATTTGAGGAGCATTGGGCTCATGTTGCGCTATCAAGTCTTTGAACTGGTGGGTACCAGATACTGGTTTTACCTCGGGCTCATCAGCAGCATAATCCATTGGTGAGGTAACTATTACATTTTTGAGCTTTGTTTCAGCCTTGATCGAATCAATAAAATCGAGGGCTTCGTCAGAGCAAATTACTGTCTCAGCCCCGGATTCGCCTACCTCGTATTGAAGGTCGCGAACCTTGTGTAGCGTACTACAGGGTACAAGTACAGCGCCCGCTTTTGATATGGCAAAATCGGCGATTATGGATTGCGGGCAATTCGGAAGAATTGTGGCTACTCTATCACCTTTACGTATTCCCAGACTGGCCAAAGCATTTGAGAAACTATCAACATGCTGCTTCAGTTCGCTGTATCTTATTTTCTTACCCAGATATTCCACGGCAGTCTGTCCGGGGTATGCAACTGCGGAATCATCCAGAAATTGGTATACGGGTGTCTGAGGGTACGGCTCAAGTGTCTTTTTTAAGTTATATGGACCCAGCTTATAGCTCTTCAGCCACGGTTTATCACTTCCCTTTATCTTATCCGGCATTATCTATCCTCTTTGTTTTCACCAGATATCAGCCATATACTCTTCTAAGCCAAGTTCCCTGAGCTTCTCAGGAGTTGGCTTGCCGGTAGCCTTGTCCCAGCCACGCAGCTCGTAGTATTTGTCCAACATTGCAGGTAGATTCTCATTAACCTTACCTGCGGCTGGTCCCTCCGGCAGTGGTTCCTCCAGCAGTCTGGGGGGTAGAGTGTCATCTGCTCTGGTTATCCCCTCTCTGACATTAAAAATTCGTGCCAAATTGTAAGCCCGCTCCCCGATCTTAACCAGGTCGTCATAATTCCATTCTCTACCAAGACAGTGTTCAACCAACTTGACCCATTCTTCGGAGGAAACGCAGAATCCCATGAATTTACATGCGCCAAGTGTATCCAGCGCCGCCATGACATTTTCAAGTTCTACTAAGACATGAACTTCCTCCGGGTCTGCGATCAAAACGTCATTGATTCTGCTATCCGGTATGACCAGGAAGGGAATGTCAAGAAAAGCAGGACCTTGAATATAGGCAGTAATGTGGTCACCCCCCCTGTTGGCTACAGCATAGGCTAAACCTGTTATTTGAACGGCTCTGGAATCGTAAGCCGGAAGCTCCAGTCCCTTTACATGTATAGCAAATTTCTCAGACCCCTTGTCCAGTTTTTGCGCCATTCTTCTGGTCCCTTCCGCCAGTAGGTCGCCAATGCCTTCCCGTTTAGCTATTTTATGTATTAATTCAATCACAACATCAGCATTGCCGAACTCGAGTTCCAATCCGCCCGTGTCTGATTTAGTCAAGATCCCTTTCTCGTAACATTCCATAGCGAAAGCTATCGTAGCCCCGGCGGAAATTGTGTCGAGGCCGTAATCGTTGCACAGGTAGTGTCCCTTTGTGATTGCCTCCATATCAGTGACCTGGCACTGACCACCCAGTGTTCCCACGGTTTCATATTCCGGACCTTCTCCCTTGTTACCCTTATATTTACCTTTTCTGATCTCGCTGCCCCTACCACATTTGAGAGGACAGGCGAAGCACCCCAATGGCTCCGAAAGAACCTTTTCACTAAGCGCCTGCGCATTTATTTCTTCCAGCTGGGGGAAAACACAGGTTTGCCAGTTTTTTGTGGGGAAGCCACCTCTTACATTTACCAGGTCAATAACGGCGTTTGTGCCGAATGTTTCCAATGTTACTTTAAACATAGATTGGTCGAGTAATTCGAACTGTTTTTTCGCCACTTCAGCAAAGGCACTGGGATTGGCTATTTTAACCGGCTTCTTTCCCCGCACAGCGATAGCCTTCAATCTCTTGGAACCCATTACTGCACCGCCGCCACATCTTCCCGCTGCCCGATGCAAGTCGTTCATTATGCCCGCGTATCTGACCAGGTTTTCGCCGGCTATACCAATGCAATCAACATTATACTTTTCGCCGAGCTCTTTCTTTATCACTTCGGTGGTTTCAAAAACACCCTTGCCCCACAAGTGAGCTGCATCTCTTAGTTCAGCATTTTCCTCTGTTATAACGAGATATACAGGCTTTGGTGAGACACCCCGGAAAATAATTCCATCGAAACCAGTTTTTTTGAAATCGACACCCCAGAAGCCGGCGGAATTTGATTGCGCCCAAATATTGGTTAATGGGGATTTGAAAACCCAATTGAACCTGCCGGTACTGGGAGCAGTGGTTCCTGTTAATGCTCCGGTCATAAGTATAAGCTCATTTTCAGGTCCTAGCGGCTCTGTACCCTTGGGAACCTCATGATAAAGGTAATGCGTTGCCAGTCCGGCACCCGTTAAGAATTTATCGAAGAGGTCTTGGGGGATTTTCTCCCGGGAGATTTTACCCTCAGATAAGTTGACTCTTAATATTTCGCCGTGCGCTCCATACATACCGTGCCACCTTTCTAGGGTTTATTAACAAATGATGTCAACGCTTGGGCGGGACCAGGCTCATTGCATATTCCGCTAGAGCTGTTATAGTCAGGCTGGGATTAACACCGGGGTTGGCGGGCATGATTGAACCATCGATAACGTAGAGCCCGGGGTAATTATGAACCTGACAATCCAGGGCAATAACTCCTTCTTTGGCGTTTCTTCCGAATAAACAACCACCCAATATATGTGCTGTAGTTTCCATGTTAAGCAGGCTCTCGCTAATGGAGCCAGCCGGTACGCCGTTTATTTTATAGGCACACTCGCGTGTTATCTGGTGTGCAACGCTGATTCTTGGTGGTACAGGTTCGTCCGTATCAGGTTCCGAAATCAGACTACGACCAAACAGGGTAAGTAAGCTTCGCCCCAGGCGAAGGCGAAGCCGGTTATCGGTGGTCTGCATGACCAGCAGAATCGTGGTCCGTCGAGCCCATCCGGGGAGTACGTGGCTGAGCATGTATTGCCGCGGGTGGCTTATAACGTCCCATATTGATTTAAGAAGGCGTACGGATGTTTTCTCAGTTTTGTCAATCAATGGGCCAACCATAATTCGCATGAACGACGACCCGTTAGGATAACGTACGGGTTCGATGTGAGTCACCTCGTCTGAACTGAAGATTGAAGTAATGGCAATACCCTTTGAATAATCCACATCTTTATTAAGGCTCATCACACCCAGCAGAGCTTCACTGTTTGTCCGGACCATGTGACCTAAGCGTGGTGAGATGTTGGGAAGGGACTTAGTTACATCACGGCAGCGTAACAGCAATTTCAAAGTTCCCATTACTCCGGCTGATAAAATGACATTCCGTGCGTATACCCGGTGCTTGGTCTTGAAAAACGCTGTTGAACGCTGATAAATCACCTCGAATCGAAGGCCGTCTGACTGACTGGATGGCAGAAGACGAATATCGGTCACTTCGGATTCGGGTCTGATCTGTACCCCTTTTCTCTCAGCGAAATATAGATAGTTCTTAACCAGGCTATTCTTGCTATTGTGCCGGCAGCCAACCATACATCCCCCGCAATGGGTGCAACCTCGGCGTGGAGGGCCCTCGCCGCCGAAATAAGGGTCGGGTACCTCTTTATCCTCGGTACCGAAGAAGACACCAACCTTTGTGGGTCTAAAGGTATCAGCCCTTCCCATTGACTCAGCTATTTCTTTTAAAGCCTGGTCAGCTTCCCAGAGCCGTGGGTTAATAGTAACGCCTAACATGTGTTGGGCAGTTTTATAGTGCGGAGCTAATACTTTTTTCCAGTCGATTAAGTTCCGCCATGCCGGGCTTGAGAGCGATGCCTCATCTGGCACCTCAAGCACGTTGGCATAGCCTAAGCTACCTCCTCCGACTCCTGCACCGTGAAGAACAATTCCCCCCTTCAACACTGACATTTGGAGAATACCAAAACAGCGCAGTGAGGGAAACCAGAGATATTTCCATATTATCCAGTTGGTAGATGGGAAATCCTCGTCCCGGTAGCGTTTGCCGCGCTCCAAGACCAGGACGTTGTAACCCTTCTCTGTCAGGCGAAGAGCAGATACGCTACCCCCAAACCCCGACCCTATTACCACATAATCAAAAGTCTCTACTTGCTCTGCACTCATAACAACCTCCTGAGCGTATGCATCAATAAGAGGCTGATGCTATTATACTGCTAATCTCTGTCCGAGCAGGACCGCTGTCGCTTAGTATAACAAGTTTGTTATCAAGTGCTCAACATTAATAACCGAGTTGTGAGATGCCTGGATGTGTATAAGAGGCACGATTGTGTAATCGCAGTAATGAATATCCGAGATGTGTAGTAATAGGAACAAAAGTCTGGATTTTCAGGAGCGCATACGGTGAATGACGGTCACCACTTTATCTTGCTTCAATTAGTGATGATTTACAGGGCTCAGAGTCTGTAGAGATGGATACGGATAGTGAAGAAGCCGGTAACTAGTCCTATTTATTGACCGACGTTGCAGGTTCCTTCGCTGCTGAAGGGGCTTCAATCTGCCTTGAGTACTCGCCAATGTAGACTATTTTGTCACGGTTGACAGCCACAAAATCAAAAGCTAATACGGTATCATCCAGTGTCGGGTGTATTTGCGCATTTGTCACTGGTATGAACTTGTCGGCTCTCTCAACGGCATCTAACATTTTTTGCCATGCCGGGGCATGCATATGGCCCGTTAGCGTATATAATGGCATATGTATCTCCGCTTCAATAGGGCTCTTTGCCTTCCCCGGATAGAGTTTTGCTCTGTCTTTAGTTTCTGCCATCTCAGGTGTATGCTCACTCTTTTCACCGACAAAAAGTATGCTAGCCTTCCTGACGCAGATAGATGCCATGATTTCCTTTTTTCGTCCTGGGAATGACACCTCGACCTCCAGAAGTGGCATAAAGTCCTTTCCGATGGGCAGTGAATTTGGCATAAAGTCCTGATTAAGGACATCCAAAAGGCGTTGATGCTTCATGCAACAGGTATGCCCGGTGAGTATGCAGGTCTCAGTGAACACCATTACTTTCACCTGCTTGAGTTTTGCATCGTCCTCGAGGATGTCAGTCACTTGCGTAAGAAATGTCCCAGTCTGCATTTAGGTCTTTCCTGTTTGTCGGTTTACTTCTTAAGCTACCTATATATAGCATAATCTAAATTCCTATGCGCTGAATCTTACATTTGTACTGTTTTGACCTAAACTTTGGTACTATGAACCTATTCGCCAATCTGCAGTAGACTCAACCACACCCGAATTCTGCAAAAGGATACTGGCAATATATAACTCTGCCTTGACTAATGCTGTCGTCTGTAATAAATTTAGTGTACCTATGCCAACGTCACTGAAGCCGCCGTACATTCAGAAGATAGACCAGCGAGGCGATTTGACAGTCTGGATTGTCGACGGCAGCTATATACGCGGTCATATTGACGAGGAGTTTACCAACTTCGGTCAGCATTACGCCTTTTCTTATATTCCATTGAACGAACTCTGGATAGACCGTGAAGCTGCTCACGACGAGACGCAGTTTTTCATCGACCACCTGCTGGTAGAACACCGGCTTATGGCGAGAGGTGTGCCATACGATAAGGCGCTGGTTGAGGCCGACCGGCAGGAGCGCAAAGAGCGCCGGCGTGCCGGAGATATCAGCCGGTTGACACATCACGGGCAAAAATTGCCTGACGCTCGAGGTGTACATGAGCAGCTGTGGAAAAAGTTGGAGAACGGTGTCAGCGTGTGGATTGTTAACGGTCGCCTGGTTCGCAGTGCCTTCGATATCGACTTTACCGAAGGCGGACATGACCACGTATATGAATTCGTGCCAGAAAATGAGGTGTGGATAGACGATGCAATTGAAGAGGCGGAACGCGGCTATGTCCTTTTGCACGAACTGCATGAGCGCAACCGCATGGCAGGCGGATTGCCCTACAGCAAGGCGCATGAAGAATCAAGCCGACTTGAATACAGGTGCCGTCATCATCCTGATGAACTGCACGATGCCCTGGCAGCAGAGGGCTGGGAGTAACATAATAATCTTGGAATTATAATCTATAGGAAAATGTGAGATAGTTCTGATTCTGTA
>Ga0299912_10001010_pt1 | contig 22695 bp, 27 predicted proteins | sample RVTome_2_FD_207667 | JGI IMG/M metagenome (GOLD analysis project Ga0299912, IMG submission 207667) | Soil microbial communities from uranium-contaminated site in the Upper Colorado River Basin, Wyoming, United States - RVT95D214 (version 2) ... | reverse complement strand
CCAAGATCGGCGACAAGACCATGTTCCTGGTCGAATGCACCCAGGCCGGCATCTTCCGCATCCAGAACGTGCCGCAGGAGCAGATTCCGATGGTGCTCGGCATCGGCTGCCCCAACATCGTCTTCCCCTACCTGCGCGAGACCGTGTCCGACGTGGTGATCCGCGCCGGCTTCCCGCCGCTGCTGCTGAATCCGGTCAACTTCGAAGCCCTGTATCTGCAGCAACAGCAGGCACAGCAGCAACAGGCCGCCCCCGAGCAAACGCATTGAAGGTGAAGCTGTTCATAGCCGGCCTGCTGTTCGCACTGGCGCACTCCGCCAGTGCGCTGGAATACCGCAGCACCGGGCGCGCCGCCGTGCTGTACGACGCGCCTTCGATCACGGCCACCAGAGTCGCCATTGCGGGCAGCGGCCTGCCGCTCGAAGTCGTCGTCGACACGGGATCCTGGGTCAAGGTGCGCGACCACAGCGGCCGCCTGAGCTGGATCGAGCAATCCGCGCTTGGCGGCGCCCGAACCGTCATGGTCAAGAATGATTCCAGCACGATCCGGCAACAACCGCGCGCCGACGCCGAGGTCGCGTTTCGTGCCGCGCGCGGCGTCCTGCTGCTCCAGGTCAGCGGCGATGCCGATGCCACGGGCTGGCTGCCGGTCAGGCATGCCGACGGCCTGGCCGGCTGGCTGCCCGCCCACGAGGTGTGGGGGCGGTGAAACTGTCGGTACTGGGTGCCGGGGCTTGGGGCACGGCACTGGCGGCGAACTGGGCGCCGCATCTTGAGGTCACCCTGTGGGGTCGCAACGCGGCCGAACTCGATGCCATGCGCGACGCGCACGTCAACGCCCGCTACCTGCCCGGCTGCCCGCTACCCGACACCCTGCACTTCAATCCGGATTTCGATCGCGTCACCGGCTCGGCCGATCTCATCGTCATTGCCGTTCCCAGCAGCGGCCTGCGCACCACGCTGGAAGCGCTCGCCCAGAAATCCAAACTGCCGCCGCTGATCTGGGTGTGCAAGGGCTTCGAGCACGGCAGCCGCAAATTGCCGCATCAGCTTGTCGCCGAGATGCTGCCCCATCACACGCAAACCGGTGTGCTGTCCGGCCCCAGCTTTGCCCAGGAAGTGGCCCAGGGCTTCCCTACCGCCCTCACCCTGGCATCCCACGACAGCGCGCTGGCGCAGCATCTGGCTGAAACCCTGTCCGTCCATCGCCTGCGCATCTACGCGCACGACGATGTGATCGGCGTCGAAATCGGCGGCGCGCTGAAGAATGTCATGGCAATCGCCGCCGGCATCTGCGACGGCCTCAAGCTCGGCCACAACGCGCGCGCCGCGCTCATCACCCGGGGCCTGGCCGAAATGACCCGCCTCGGCGTCCGCTTGGGCGGCCACTTCGAAACCTTCATGGGATTGTCCGGCCTCGGCGACCTCATCCTGACCACCACCGGCGACCTCTCGCGCAACCGCCAGGTCGGCCTGCGCCTCGCACGCGGCCAGCCACTCGACAGCATCCTTGCCGAACTCGGCCACGTTGCCGAAGGCGTCACCACTGCGCGCGAAGTGGCCGCGCTCGCCGCCGAAATCGGCGTCGACATGCCGATCGCCCGCGCCGTCTGCCAGATGCTGTTTGAAGGCCTGCCCGCCGCGCAGGCGGTCGATGCCCTGCTGAACCGGGAAATCAAGGCCGAGTTTTGAGGCCCGGCCGAACGGCCTGCCTGGGTTCCCGTTTTGCGGAACGGGTGAAACCGCGCTAGAAGAGTTCGATCGAACCGCCGAGATGCTCTTCGCTCGCGAGCTCGCCGCTGCGCACCAGTTCGCGGTAGTCGAAGACCCGGTTGCGCCCCTGCTCCTTGGCGTAATACAGCGCCTTGTCCGCCTCCTCGAACACATAGGGTGGCAATTTCTGATCCGCGATGGCGGTATAGCCGATGCTCACCGTGACCTGCCCGACCTGGGGGAAGGCATGGTTCTGCACCCTGACCCGGACGCGCTCGAGGACGACCTTGATGATCTCGGGCGAAACCCCCTTGATCAGGGCAACGAATTCCTCGCCCCCGTAGCGGAACACCCAGTCGATATCGCGCAGGGCGTTGCGCACCAGGCCGGCGAAGACGAGCAGCACTTCGTCGCCCATCAGGTGGCCGAAATTGTCATTGATGCGTTTGAAATGGTCGATGTCGAACACCGCCAGATAGTCGGCCGTATTCTCGTCCTGCTTCCGGTTGCCGCCGCTCATGCGGCCGGCAAGCATCTCGCCCAGCTTCTGCTCCAGCTTCTTGCGGTTGTAGAGGCCGGTCAGGGTGTCGCGCTCGCTGTCGAACAGCACCCGGGCAAAGTTGGCGTAGATATTGAGCATGCCATGCGCGATGCGCTGATCGGTCAGGCTCCATTCCGGCCGCCGGATCATGATCGCCTTGCGCCGGTCGTCCTGCATGCCCAGGCTGCCGATGAGATAGACCTGCCCCTCATGGGTGGACTGCCGGATCGACGTTTCCGAATCGAGTTCCTGGATTTCGGCCAGCAGGGCTTCGGGGACCGGAAACATGGGCGTCGGCATGGGACACGCGTCGTCCTGCCTCCACCCGCCCTGCGCGTCAGGCACCAGGCAGACCATGGACACCTGCACGCCGGGCAGCATTTCCAGTATGGACCCCTGCAGACTCCGCAGCAGGGTCAGTTCGTCACGCTGCTCGGTCAGATGCACCACGGACTCGATCACCTCGTGGGTGATGCCTGACTGCACCGGGGACAACTTGACAACGGCCATGTAACAAACCAATAAATATTATTGATTGATTTTAATCCCACTTGAAGAACGGGCAAAACATTCAACAAGGCCTCAATGCCGGCCGCCAGCCGCCTGCAACAACCAGGAGATGTCATGCCCACGTGACTTACCACCACCGCACCTTCGACGCCCGTCCCGACCGCATCGACCTGCGCGACCGGGTCTACCAGCCGAAGCTGGTTTCGTTGCCGCCCTACTGGCCGCAGAACGAGAGCATCGACCGGTATCTGCCGGCCTATGCCGGGACGCTGGTGCTGGATCAGGGCGAGGAAGGGGTCTGCACAGGATTCGGCCTGGCGGCGGCCATCAATTTCCTGGCGTGGAAGAACAACGGCTTTCAGGTCAAGGGCACGGCGGCCTCAACGACGAGGCCGATTCCCTGACGCGCATCCGCATGATGGCGCCCTACTTCCGCGAGAACGGCATCTACCCCCTGTTCGTCACCTGGAAGACCGGCGCGCTGGAGAGCATCGGCGGCATCCTCGAAGACTCGGCCCGGGAGATCTTCCGCGGCCAGCCCGAGATGCGCGACGAGGGCGTGGCCGACAGGATCAGGCAAGCCCTGGCCGAGGCGCGCGACCGTTCCATCGAGGCCGCCTGCGAAAACCTGCTGGTCAAGCCCACGTGGTCGGAGATGAAGCAGAACGCCGCGGCCGCCGCCCAGACAGGCGCCGGCCTGCGTCTGCTGGCGCAGCATCTGCTGGCGCTGAAGAAGCGGTTGCCCCGTCTGGAGATCCATCTGGCCGGGCACTCCGCCGGCTCCATCGTGCTCGGCCATCTGTTCCCGCTGCTGGACAAGCGGCTGTCCGCCGCCAGCCTCACCCTGTTCGCCCCCGCCTGCAGCGTGGACTTCGCCAACCGGCATTTCGGCGCGGCCTTCCAGTCCGGCAAGCTCGCGCCCGGCAAGGTGCACGTGGACATCATGGACGATGAACGCGAGCAGGCCGACACCGTGGGGCCCTACGGCAAGTCCCTGCTCTACCTGGTCAGCCGCGCGCTGGAAACCCGGCACAAGACACCGCTGCTCGGCATGGAATGGGCCTGGAAGGGCGATGCCGCGCCCGAGGGGCATTGGGCAAATGCCCCTGATGTCAGGGACGCCCTGACCGAATGGGCCCGCCACGCCGCCGGCATCAAATCCCTGCGCCTGCACGGCAAGCGGCGCGAATACGTCTCCACCGGGGCCGGCCGCATCAAGCTCGCACACGGTTCGTTCGACAACGATGTCGAGGTGGTGGCCGACATGCTGCAGCGCATGCGCGGCGCGCCGCTCGTCGCCAAGGTGGAAAATCTCGCCTACTGAGGCAAACGGTCAGCGCCGGTCGACGACGACGCCGCAGCGATGCGCTGGATCGTTGACACAAACCCTGCGTCTTCACCCTGCATCAAGGCGGGCAGCGCGGCGCGAAAATCCGCGCGGCCGCACCATTCGACCATGTAGTCTTCCCACGACTGCCACAGCCGCGCCTGCTGGCGGCTCATGTCGTCTTCGTACACCAGCACGTAGGCGCGCTCGAACAGGCTGACCAGGATGGCGAACAGCGCGTGCTTGCGTTCCAACTGGTCTTCGCTGAGTTCGCCTTTCACGGCAGGCGACAGCAAATGCAGGTCGGCGTTGTCGATCACCAGCCGCATGAAGTCGGCGTATTCGTCGGACAGCCGCAGGAAGATTTCCTCCTCATCGGTCTGCTGTTCGCGACGGCGGTCGTAAATATAGACACCGATCGCGAGCGGCAGACCGATGATGGTGACGATGTAGCTGGCAGCTTCCAGCCATTCAAGTCCGCTCAATTTATCCGCCTCCCGCAAAACCGTTTTGCCGCCAGGCCTCGAACACGACGACACTGACGGCGTTGGACAGGTTCATGCTGCGCGAACCGGGCAGCATCGGCAAGCGCAGGCGCCGATCCGCCTCGAACTGCGCCAGAATTTCGGCCGGCAGGCCGCGCGATTCGGGACCGAACAGCAGCACGTCGTCGGCCCGGAATTCCACTGCGGCGTAATTTCGGCTGCCCTTGGTGGTGAGCGCGAACCAGCGCCGGTCCGGCAATGCCGCCTGCACCGCCTCCCAGTTTGGGTGAACCGAAACGCAGGCCATGTCGTGATAATCCAGCCCGGCGCGCGCCACCTGCTTGTCGGACAGGTCGAATCCCAGCGGTTCCACCAGATGCAGGCGGCAGCCGGTATTGGCCGCGAGGCGAATCAGGTTGCCGGTGTTGGGCGGGATCTCGGGCTGATATAAAACAATGTCAAACATCCGGCTTGGCCTAAAATAAGTGAACTCTTGAGTCCGCCTATTCTATGGTCCCTTACCTCACCACCGCACTCACCGGCCCGCTTCTGGAACTGGAAAAGCGTCTGCTCGATGCCCAGCCGACCATCGAGCACTGGTTCCGCCAGCAGTGGAAGCAGCAGGCCGCGCCGTTCTACACGTCGGTGGACATCCGCAACGCGGGCTTCAAGCTGGCGCCGGTCGACACCAACCTGTTTCCCGGCGGCTTCAACAACCTCAACCCGGCTTTCATGTCGCTGTCGATCCACGCGGCGATGGGCGCGGTGGAAAAAATCTGCCCCTACGCGCAACGCCTGCTGCTGATCCCCGAGAGCCACACGCGCAACACCTTCTATCTGCAGAACGTCGCGGTGCTCGCGCACATCCTGCGGCAGACGGGACTCATCGTGCGCATCGGCACGCTGATTCCCGAGATCACCGAACCGACCACGCTGGAATTGCCGGCCGGCGGGCGACTCACGCTGGAACCGCTGGTGCGCACGGGCGACCGCATCGGGCTGGAGGGTTTCGATCCCTGCGCGGTGCTGCTCAACAACGACCTGTCGGCCGGGGTGCCGGACATCCTCAAAGGCATCGAGCAGAACATCATGCCGCCGCTGCATGCCGGCTGGGCGACGCGCCGCAAGTCGCGCCACTTTGCCGCCTACCAGCAGGTCGCCGACGAATTCGCCCAGTTGATCGGCATCGACCCCTGGCTGATCGACCCTTACTTCGATCAATGCGGCCAGATCGACTTTCAGGCGCGCCAGGGCGAAGACTGCCTGGCCGAAAAGGTCGGTGTCATGCTGGACAAAATCCGCGTCAAATACGACGAATACGGCATCGACCAGCCGCCCTTCGTCATCGTCAAGGCCGACGCCGGCACCTACGGCATGGGCATCATGACGGTGAAATCACCGGACGACGTGCGCGAGCTCAACCGCAAGCAGCGCAACAAGATGGCGGTCGGCAAGGAAGGCGTGGAGGTAAGCGAGGTGCTGATCCAGGAAGGCGTCTACACCTTCGAGAGCATCAACGGCGCGGTGGCCGAGCCGGTGGTCTACATGCTCGAACACTTCGTCGTCGGCGGCTTTTACCGCGTGCACACCAGCCGCGGATCGGACGAAAACCTCAACAGCCCCGGCATGCACTTCGTGCCGCTGGCGTTCGACGACACCTGTGTGATGCCCGACCGCAGCGCCAACCCCGACGCCAGCCCCAACCGCTTCTATGCCTATGGCGTGATCGCGCGGCTGGCCATGCTGGCTGCCAGCATCGAGCTCGACGAAGCGCTGAACGAGCCCGCATGAAGCTGCTGTTCATCGTCGATCCGCTGGCGAGCCTCAAGCCCTACAAGGACAGTTCGGTGGCGATGATGCGTGCGGCCACGGCACGCGGTCATGCCGTGTTCGCCTGCGAGGTGCGCCACCTGTTTATCCGGGACGGCTACGCACACGCCCCCTGCAGCGCGCTCGACGTGCGTGCCAGCGACGACTGGTTTCACGTTGCCCACACCGACACCCTCAGGTTGAAGGATTTCAACGCCGTGGTGATGCGCACCGATCCGCCGGTGGATACGGACTACCTGCTCGCCACACACCTGCTCGGCATTGCCGAGGCCAACGGCGCGCGGGTGCTGAACCGCCCGGCTGCCTTGCGCGACTTCAACGAGAAGCTGGCGATCCTCAACTTTCCGCAGTTCATCACCCCCACCCTGGTTTCCGCCGATGCAGCGGAGATTGGCGCGTTCCTCGCCGACCACCAGGACATCATCGTCAAGCCGCTCACCGAAATGGGCGGCAGCGGCATCTTCCGTCTTCTGCTTGCCGACCCCAACCGCAACGCCATCCTGGAAACGCTCACCCATCGCGGCCGCCGCGCCATCATGGCGCAGCGCTACCTGCCCGCGATCAAGGACGGCGACAAGCGCATCCTGCTGATCGACGGCGAGGTGGTGCCGTGGGCGCTCGCACGCATTCCCCAGGCCGGCGAGACGCGCGGCAACCTCGCCGCCGGCGGCACCGCCCGCGCGCAGCCGCTGTCGGCACGCGACCGCGTCATCGCCGACACCATCGCGCCGTGGGCACAAACCAACGGCATCTTCCTCGCCGGCCTCGACGTCATCGGCGACTGCCTCACCGAAATCAACGTCACCAGCCCCACCGGGTTCCAGGAAATCGCCGTGCAGACGGGCCATGACGTCGCGGTACAGTTCATCGCCGCGATCGAGCGTGGTTGTTCAACCACGATTCGCCCTTGAGGCGGGTTCGCGCATGAGATCCACGCGATACAGCCTGTGGTTTCTGCTGCTGTGGGCGTTGGCCGCCTGCAGCCCGCCGCCGGTGCACCAGCAGCAGGCCTATGTGTTCGGCACCCTGGTCGAGGTCAGCATCCATGGCGCGCCCGAAGCGCAGGCGAGACAAGCCGCCGCCGCGGTGCTGGCACGCTTCGACGAACTGCACCGCACCCTGCATGCCTGGCAGCCGAGCGAACTGTCCCGGCTCAACGCTGCGCTGGCCCGCGGCAAATCGACGACAGTCTCCCCCGGACTCGCGGCGATGCTGCGCGATGCACAGCAGCTTTCGATCCAGTCAAACGAACTGTTCAACCCGGCCATCGGCGGGCTGATTGCGCTGTGGGGCTTTCACGCCGACACGCCGCAGGCGCGCGTGCCAGACGACAGCGCCATCGCAGACTGGCTGGCAAGACGCCCTCGCATGGCCGACCTCATCATCGACGCGGTGACGATTTCAAGCCCCAACCCGGCGGTGCGCCTGGATCTCGGCGGCTACGCCAAGGGGCGCGCACTCGACGACGCGGTGGCCATCCTGCAAGCGCACGGCATCAGAAACGCGCTGGTGAACATCGGCGGCAACGTGATCGCGCTGGGTGCGCACGGCGACCGTCCGTGGCGAATCGGCATCCAGCATCCGCGCAAGCCGGGCACGCTGGCGACGCTGGATTTGCGCGACGGCGAGGCGATCGGCACCTCGGGCGATTACCAGCGCTTTTTTGAAGCGAATGGGCGTCGCTACAGCCATTTGATCGATCCGCGCACCGGCTTTCCGGCATCCGGCATGCAGTCGGTGACGGTGCTGGTTGCCGGCGAACAGGCGGGTACGCGCTCGGACGCGCTGTCAAAGCCGCTCTTCATCGAGGGCGCGGGACAACTGGCAGACCAGGCCGCGCGCCTTGGCATCGCCGGCTATCTGGCAGTGGATTCCGCTGACCAGTTGCACGTATCGACTGCGATGAAGGCGCGGCTTCGTTAGAATGCTGTTTTTGGTCTGATATCCCCGCAATGATAGGCATCCTCATCGTCGCCCACGGTTCGCTCGCCGACAGCCTGGTCGAGTGCGCCACCCATGTGCTGGGTCAGCGTCCGCGCGGGCTCGCCACGCTCGATTTCAAGGGCCACGCCGATCCCGACGAACGGCAGAAGGCCCTGCAGTCACGACTCGACGAACTCGACGAAGGCGACGGCATCCTGGTGCTGACCGACGTCTACGGTGCCACCCCCAGCAACACCCTGTGCCGCGTGCTTGAACCCGCGCACATCGAGGGCGTGTCCGGCGTCAACCTGCCGATGCTGCTGAAGGCGCTGAACTACCGTGAGACGCTGGCCCTGCTGCCGCTCGTCGAGCGCATCGTCGAGGGCGGTCGCAACAGCATCAACCATATTTCCGAGACCATGTGCCATGCAGCAACGGGACGTTGAAATCGTCAACAAGCTCGGGCTGCACGCGCGCCCGTCGGCCCGGCTGACCCAACTGGCATCCAGCTTCAAGAGCAAGGTATTCATGTCGCGCAACGGCCGCCGCGTCAATGCAAAGAGCATCATGGGCGTGATGATGCTGGCCGCCGCCAGGGGCTGCAGCGTCACCCTGGAAACCGAAGGCGAGGACGAGGTGGAAGCGATGGACGCACTGGCAGGACTGATTTCCAGCGGTTTCGGGGAAGAACTCGCATGAGCTTCTCGCTGCACGGCATCGGCGTCTCCGGCGGCATCGCCATCGGCTATGCGCACCTCGCCTCCAGCGCGCGCGTCGAAGTGCCGCAGTACATGCTCGACCGCAAGTACATCGACGAGGAACTGGCGCGTTTCGACGAGGCCATTTTCACCAGCCGTGCCGAGCTTGAAATCCTGCGCACCCATATCCCGCCCGGCGCCCCGGCCGAATTGTCGGCCTTTCTCGACATGCACCTGATGTTCCTCGGCGATTCGACCATCGCCGAGGAACCCAAGCGCCTGATCCGCGAAACCCAGTGCAATGCCGAGTGGGCGCTGGCGCAGCAGATGGAAGCGCTGGTGGCGCGCTTCGAGGAAATCGACGACGCCTATCTCAGGAGCCGCCAGGAAGACGTGGTGCAGGTGGTGCAGCGGGTGCTGAAGGCACTGACCGGCCACCCCAGCCACCTGCCGCTGGACGTCAACTTCGACGTCGAGCGCATCCTGGTGGCGCACGAACTGTCGCCGGCCGACATGGTCGTGTTCAAGAACGTGCATTTCGCTGCCTTCATCACCGACCTCGGCGGCACCACCTCGCACACCGCAATTCTCGCGCGCAGCATGGCGATGCCGTCGGTGATGGCGTTGCACAATGCGCGCGGCCTGATCCGCGACCACGATCTCCTGATCGTCGACGGCCGCGACGGCGTGGTGATCGTCAACCCCGACGAATCGGTACTGGCCGAATACCGGCTGCGGCAGAACCAGTGGCGCATCGACACCGACAAGCTGAAGCGGCTGAAGACCAGCAGGTCGGCCACCCTCGACGGCACGCCGATCGAACTGATGGCCAACATCGAGCTGCTCTCCGACATCGACGCGGTGAAGGCGGCGGGTGCGCACGGCATCGGCCTGTTCCGCAGCGAATTCCTGTTCCTCAACCGCAGCGACCTGCCGACCGAGGAGGAGCAGTACCAATCCTACAAGGCTGTGGCCGAGGCGCTGGACGGCAAGCCGGTCACCATCCGCACGCTCGACCTGGGCGCCGACAAGCAGGCGCCCTGGGGCCACACCGTGGCCGACAACCCGGCGCTCGGCCTGCGCGCGATCCGGCTATGCCTGGCCGAACCCGGCCTGTTCCTCACCCAGCTGCGCGCGATTCTGCGGGCGTCCGCACACGGTCAGGTGCGCATCCTCATCCCCATGCTGGTGAGCTTCATGGAGTTGCGGCAAACCCTGCAACGCATCGACGAAGCCAAGGAATCACTGCGCAGGGACGGCCTGAAATTCGATGAAGGCATTCCGGTCGGCGGCATGATCGAGGTGCCCGCCGCGGCGCTTTCGGCCGCATTCTTTGCCGAACAACTCGATTTCCTGTCGATCGGCACCAACGACCTGATCCAGTACACGCTGGCAATCGACCGCGCCGACGACAGCGTGTCGCATCTGTACGATCCCTTGCACCCGGCCGTGCTCGGCCTCGTCCAGCACACCCTGCGCGCCGGCGCCAAGGCAGGCAAGCCGGTTTCGGTATGCGGAGAGATGGCGGGCGACCCGCTGTTGACGCGGCTGCTGCTGGGATTGGGTCTGCGGACGTTTTCGATGCAGCCGGCGAGCCTGCTGCAGGTCAAGCAGCAGGTGCTGAAATCACATCTGGAAGAGCTTTCGGCCGCCACACAGCGGCTGCTGAAGAACACCGACCCGGACAGGACGGCGCAGTTGCTGAATCGGCTGAACGGCTAGGCGACCAGCTCGGCGGCGATGCGCAGCAGTTCCGCCTTGTCGCTGCGGAGCTTGCCGATATCCTGCTTGATCTGAGCCATGCGACTCTGCAGCGTGCCCATGTTCTCCAGAATGCGTTGCAGACTGGCCAGCCGCGTGTCGAGATACTGCTTGTGCTCGCGGATGCGCGTCATGACGGGATCGAGCGCAATGCGCAGCCAGCGCTCGGCCTCCGACCGCGCAAGGTCGAACGCCTTGCGCGCTTCTTCGGCCAAGCCGGCATAAAAGCGCCGGATCATGAAACGCTTCTCCAGCATCAGATTGGCCGGATCCTTGCAGAAGGCCTCGGTCTCGCGCGTCAGCGCTTCCAGCCGGTTGCGGTAGGCGCCCAGATCGAGTCTCGGCACCTGCATTTTGGGCAACTGGTGCTGGCGGTGAAAGCGCATATAGGCCTGATCCAGCGCATCCAGCATGTTGTCGGCCTGCTGGGTGGCGGACTGGAGCCGGGCCACCATCTGCTCGCTCAGCTGACGGATGCCGCTGGTGAGTCCTCGCGTGGTCAGGCTGGATTCCATTGCCGCGCGTCCGGTCTTGCATATGTCGTTCAGTGTGTCATCCGACAGTTGCGACAGCAGGAGTTCGCCCTGCTTCTGCACCATTTTCCGGGTCGCCCGGAACTGGTCGGCCGTGGCGTCGTAACTGTCTTTTTCCTTTTGCAGGGTGGCGCGCGTCTGTTCGATCAGGTCGCGGTTCTTGCCCGACAGCTGGCAGAGCTGAATCAACTCGTCGCTGCTGCGCTTGAGGCGCGCGGCCAGGTCCAGCCGGCTTTCATCGAGCAAGGCATTCACCTCGCGGCTGACTGCGTGATAGAGCATGTCGCGCCGCGCCGGGATCACCTGGTGCGCCAGCAGGTATTCAAGCGATTCGATTCCGGAACGCACGCGCAGGGCGGCATCGCCGAAAATGGTGGCAGCCAGCGCCTTCTGCGCCGACACGGTGAACACCCGGCTGCGCGGCAGCTTCAGCACGCGCGCAGTTTCCTCGGCCTGACGCTCGATGGTGGCCTGCACCTCGGCATCACTCTTGAGATCGTCCCACAGCATGTCGATCTTGTTCAGCACCGCCACGTGGTAATTGGCATGGCGGTGCACATGCTTCTGCCAGATTTCCAGATCCGAGCGCGTCACGCCGGTATCGGTCGCCAGCAGATACATCACCGCATGTGCGTTGGGAATGACCGACAGGGTGAGTTCAGGTTCGGCACCCAGCGCGTTGAGTCCCGGGGTATCGAGAATCGTCAGCCCGGCCTGCAGCAGCGGATGCGGATAGTTGACCATGCCATAGCGCCAGGCCGGCACCTCCACCGTGCCGTCGGCGCGCAACTGGTGGCTCTCGGTCGGGTCCTCGCTGTCCCACAGCCCGAGTTCGATGGCATCCACCGCTGCCATGGGCTTGGTCTCGGTGAGCTTTTTCAGGCTTTCCTGCAGCTGGCGCGGATCGGTCGGATCAAGCAGCACCCGGACCCACTCGATCGGCATGTGCTTGAGTCGTGCCAGCGATTCGCTGCGGCGGCGGGTTTCGATCGGCAGCAGACACAGGCTGGGCGCATCGTCCGGACTGGCAAACAGCTCGGTCGGGCACATCGTGGTGCGGCCGGCGTCGGAGGGCAGCAGGCGCTGGCCATGGTCGGCAAAAAACAGGGCGTTGATGAGTTCGGTCTTGCCGCGCGAGAACTCGGCGACAAAGGCCACCACCAGCTTGTCCTGGCGCAGGCTCGATGCGGTATCGGCCAGGCGCAGGGTGCGCTCGGCATCAATGCCATGCTGACGGTCGAGCCAGTCGGCATAGTCGGTGATCGCCGTGGCCAGCCGCATGCGCCGTTCGCTGAAATCGGCGACTTCCTGTTCCAGATGAATACTCATGTTTTGCTGATCTTCTCGATATCAAGCCAGGGGGTCTCAAGCCCCGTCACCGCCACGGTTTTCTGCCGCGAGGTTTCGCCGCGAACCAGGCGCATACGATTCCACACGTTCCATGGCGCGTAGTGGATCGGAGTCCTTTAGGGCACCGCGGACTTCGGCACCCCCAGTTGCGCGGCCAGCCAGGCCAGCAGATGCGCATTCGCTTTGTTATCGACCGGTGGAGCAGCAATCTTTAGCTTCAGCCTGCCACCATGTTCCCCCACTGCCCCTGTGGCCTTTGCCCCCGGCTGCAAGTGCAGTTCCAGCAGCCAGCCGGCGCCGTCGCGGCGCGCCCAGACCGGATGGGGCATGTTCACAGGGCGCCAAGCAGCGCCCGCTCCATGGCCAGCACCGGCACCATCAGCACCAGCTGGCACAGGATGAACAGCGCCAGCGGCGTCAGGTCGATATTGGCGACCATCGGGACGACGCGGCGCAAGGGACGCAGGAAAGGCTCGGACAGCTCGTACACCACCGGCATCAGCGGGGTATCGGAATTGACCCAGGACAGGATTGCGCGCACCAGCGTGAGGCCGATGACCAGATAGATGGCCAGGCTCAGCAGCTTCACCGCCGCCAGCCCCAGCATCACCGGCCACACCCGGCCACCGGCCAGCGCAAAGGGAAAGTCATTCAGCCAGTATGCTGCGATGACGACGACGAACTCGACCGCCAGTGCCAGCACCAGGCAGGCCAGATCGAGCCCGAACAGGCCCGGCACCACCCGGCGCAGGGGTTTCACCGCAAAATCAGTGATCGCGACGATGAACTGGGCGAAGGGATTGCGAAACGGCACCCGGAACAACTGCATCATGAAGCGCAGCAGCACGGCGATCACAAACAGGTTGCCCAGCGTCTGGACGAGGAAGATCAAGGCGCCCGAAATCATGCCAAACGCCCCAGCTCATCGCCAAGTTCGGCGCTGCGGCGGCTGGCGGCCTCCACTGCCTGGCCGATGGCCAGCTTGACCGCCGCCGCCTCCAGCACGGCAATGCCGCGCTCGGTGGTGCCGCCCCTGGAGGTGACGCGCTGCCGCAGCACGGCGGGTTCCTCGCCCGATTCCAGTGCCAGCTTGGCCGCGCCAAAGAAAGTCTGCAGCGCCAGCTGGCGCGCGGTGTCCGCTGCGAGTCCCTGCGCCACGCCGGCGGCCTCCAGCGATTCGATGAAATAAAACACATAGGCCGGGCCGCTGCCCGACACCGCGGTGACGGCATCCAGTTGCGGTTCGTCCTCAACCCACACCACGCCGCCGACGGCGCGCAGCACCGCCTCGGCCTGCGAACGCGCGTCCTGGCTGACGCCGGACGGCGCAAACAGCCCGGTAATCCCGGCCTGCACCAGCGCCGGGGTATTGGGCATGGCGCGCACGATCCGGGTGTGCCCGCCCAGCCAGCGCGCGAGGTCCGCCACCCGTATCCCGGCGGCAATCGACACCACCAGCTGGCCAGCGAGGCGCAGCGCCAGCGCGGCCGCCACGTCGGGCAGGGTTTGCGGTTTCACCGCCAGCACGATGAGGGCGTGCAGCCGGGCCTGCGACAGGTCCGTATGGGTCACCACGCCGAAGCGCGCGGACAGCTGCGCCCGCGCATCGGCATTGATTTCGACCACCTCGATATCGGTGGGCTGGGTGCCGCTGGCGATCAGCCCGCCGATGATGGCGGCTGCCATGTTGCCGCCGCCGATGAAGCTCACTTTATGCATTCCTGATTGTCCTCTCGCCAAATAATGCAGTGCCGACCCGAACGATGGTCGCGCCCTCCAGAATCGCTGCTTCCAGATCGCCCGACATGCCCATCGACAGGGTGTCGAGCGCGTAGCCACGCGCACGCAGCGCATCGAACTGCTCACGCACCTGCCGGAACGCGGTGCGCTGCGCCGCGACATCCGGCGTCGGCGCCGGAATTGCCATCAGGCCGCGCAATTGCAGACCGGTCAGTTTCGACACGGCCTCGGCCAGCGCGGGCAGTTCAGACGGCGCGACGCCGCCCTTGCTGGCCTCGCCGCTGACATTGACCTCGATACAGACCTGCAGCGGCGGCAGCCCGGCCGGGCGTTGCGCCGACAACCGCTCGGCAATCTTCAGTCGGTCGATGCTGTGAACCCAGCTGAAATGCCCGGCGATCGCCCGCGTCTTGTTGCTCTGGATCGGCCCGATGAAATGCCACTCCAGCGGCAGGCCCCGCAAAGCCGCCTGCTTATCCAGCGCCTCCTGCACATAATTTTCGCCGAATTCACGCTGGCCGCAGGCCGCCAGGTCGCGCACCGCCACCGCATCGAAGGTCTTGCTGACAGCCAGCAGGCTCACCGCTGCCGCGTCGCGCCCCGATTCGGACACGGCGCGGGCGATCCGCGCCTGCACCGCTTGCAAACGTTCGCATGGCGTACCCGCGGTGCCGGTCATGTCGGGCTCAAGTTTGCGCATATCGGGGCCGTTATCCATAACGATTATTATTGAACACAAACCCTGTTCAATAACAGCCACGATTTAATTGTTATCGATCCGAAACGCAGTGCGGCTTTCACGGTATTTCGCCAAGCTGCCAGCCCCGGCGGTTTCAAACGGTTTCGTTTCGGATCAATAAAGTCAAAATCCCAATCAACACTGAACGAGGCGCGCGTGGACATCTCTGAACTGCTGGCTTTTTCCGTCAAGAACAAGGCATCTGACTTACACCTGTCGGCAAGCCTGCCGCCGATGATCCGGGTCAACGGCGACATTCGCCGCATCAACCTGCCGCCGATGGACCACAAGGACGTGCACCGCATGGTGTACGACATCATGAACGACAGCCAGCGCAAGGTGTATGAAGAAACGCTGGAAATCGACTTCTCGTTCGAAATCCCCTCGCTGGCGCGCTTCCGCGTCAACGCCTTCAACCAGCAATACGGCGCCGGCGCGGTGTTCCGGACGATTCCGTCGAAGGTGCTGTCGCTGGAAGAGCTCAACTGCCCGCCCATTTTCAAGGAAATCTCCGACCAGCCGCGCGGCATCGTGCTGGTGACCGGGCCGACCGGTTCGGGCAAGTCGACCACGCTGGCGGCGATGATGGACTACGTCAACGAAAACCAGTACGCCCACATCCTCACCGTCGAGGACCCGATCGAATTCGTGCACCAGAGCAAGAAGTGCCTGATCAACCAGCGCGAGGTCGGGCCGCATACGCTGTCCTTCAGCAACGCCCTGCGCTCGGCGCTGCGCGAAGACCCCGACGTCATCCTGGTCGGCGAATTGCGCGATCTCGAGACGATTCGCCTAGCTCTGACCGCCGCCGAAACCGGCCACCTGGTGTTCGGAACCCTGCACACCTCGTCCGCCGCCAAGACCATCGACCGTATCGTCGACGTGTTCCCGGCCGCGGAGAAGGAAATGGTGCGCTCGATGCTGTCCGAATCGCTGCGCGCCGTCATCTCGCAGACGCTCCTGAAAACCAAGGACGGCACGGGCCGTGTCGCTGCGCATGAAATCATGATCGGCACCCCCGCGATCCGCAACCTGATCCGCGAGAACAAGGTGGCGCAGATGTATTCGTCGATTCAGACCGGCGGCAATATCGGCATGCAGACGCTCGACCAGAACCTGCAGGATCTGGTGAAACGCAACATCATTGCATCCGGCGTGGCGCGCGCCGCCGCGCAGAACAAAGACTCCTTTTTGGGTTGAGGACTGAACGATGAATGCCGAAAAAACCGTCCACGACCTGCTGCGCCTGATGCTGGCGAAGAACGCCTCCGACCTGTTCATCACCGCCGGGTTTCCGCCCGCGATCAAGGTCGATGGCAAGATCACCCCGGTGTCGAACCAGAGCCTGACCCCCGCGCACACCAGCGAACTGGCGCGCTCGATCATGAACGACCGGCAGTGGAAAGACTTCGAGGCCAGCAACGAATCCAACTTCGCGATCAGTCCGCCCGAGATCGGCCGCTTCCGCGTCAACGTCTTCGTGCAGCAGGGCCGCGTCGGCGTCGTGATGCGGACCATCGTCACCAAGATTCCGAAGATGGAGGAACTCAACCTGCCGCCGATTCTGCGCGACGTCGCGATGATCAAGCGCGGCCTGGTGATCTTCGTCGGCGGCACCGGCACCGGCAAATCGACCTCGCTGGCGGCACTGGTGGGCTACCGCAACGAGAACGCCTGCGACCACATCATCACGGTCGAGGACCCGATCGAATACGTGCACGAGCACAAGAAATCCATCATCACCCAGCGCGAGGTCGGCATCGATACCGACAACTGGTTCTCGGCGCTGAAGAACACCCTGCGCCAGGCGCCCGACGTCATCCTGATCGGCGAAATCCGCGACCGCGAAACCATGGAATACGCGATCGCCTTCGCCGAAACCGGCCACCTCTGCCTGTCGACCCTACACGCCAACAGCGCCAACCAGGCGCTCGACCGCATCATCAACTTCTTCCCCGAGGAAAAGCGCGACCAGCTGCTGATGGACCTGTCGCTCAACCTCAAGGGCTTCATCTCGCAGCGGCTGGTGCCCCGCAAGGGCACCACCGGACGCGTCGCCGCCGTCGAAATCCTGCTCAACTCGCCGCTGATCGCCGACCTGATCTTCAAGGGCCACGTCCATGAGATCAAGGAAATCATGGCGAAATCGCGCGAGATGGGCATGCAGACCTTCGACCAGGCGCTGTTCGACCTGTACGAAGCCGGGATGATTTCCTACGAGGATGCGCTCCGGAACGCCGACAGCCTCAACGACCTGCGCCTGCAGATCAAGCTGCACGGCCAGGAGGCCAAGGGCCGCGACATGATGGCGGGGCTGGATCATCTCGACATCGTCTGAGGCCATCCGACAATGAAAACGGGGTGCGCGGCACCCCGTTTTTCATTCGTGCTGCCGGAAGAAAACCGGCCTTTATTCCGGGTTGATCACCACCCGCGCCGCCAACCCCTGATTGCCCGGCAAGGCCTTGATCGCCTCGGCCGCGGCTTTCAGGGCGGCTTCTTCGCCGCCGGTTTTCACTGTCAAGTGCGCGTCGTCTGGCATCGGTGCGCCCATCGACATCGGAATGATCGACGACCTACCGCTCCCGGACGAACCGAAATCGGCCACCAGGTAATAGCTGCGGACCCCCTCGGCGCCGTCGCTGAGGGTGCCGGTCAAACGGATCGCTGCGGTCATCATGGGGGGCTCATGGCTGACCTGCACGCCGGCCCAGGTTCCATTCAGGCCAGCTTGGCAGGCTTGTCCGGCCGCATCGTTCCCGCGACGATCTTGTATTGCAGGAAGCGGGTTTCGATCGGGCCGTTGAACAGCGGGATGCGGCGGCTGGCCTTGAGTCCAAACAACTTGGGCAGCAGGGGGTCGCCCGAGATGATCCACGCGTCCCAGCCGCTGAAATTTTTCTTCAGCCAGTCGCCTAGGCGCGGATACCACTCGGCCAGATCTTCGGCTTCGCCCAGCCGTTCGCCGTAGGGCGGATTGGTGACGATGGTCCCCACCGGGGTTGGCGCCTTCAGCTCGAGCACGTCGGACACCTTCAGTTCGATCGCGTCAGCATAACCTGCGGCGTCGAGGTTGTTGCGCGCCTTGTCGAGCACCCAGCGATCCTGGTCGGCGCCGAAAATCGGCAGCTGCGTCAGCGGCTTTTCCTGCGCCTGCGCCTCCGCCTTGATGCGTTTCCACAGCGCCGCGTCGAAGTCGCGGTAGTGCTCGAAGGCGAAGTGCCGACCCCGACCCGGTGCCCGGTTCAGCGCCATGTCCGCCGCTTCGAGCAGGATGGTTCCGGCGCCGCACATCGGGTCCAAGAGCGGCGTGCCGGGTTCCCAGCCGGACAGCATCAAGAGACCGGCGGCAAGGTTTTCCTTGATCGACGCCGCGCTCGCCTCGCGCTTGAAGCCGCGCTTGAACAGCGGCTCGCCGCTGGTGTCGAGATAGAAGGTCACCGCGTCCGGGGTGAAAAAGGCATACACCGGCACGTCGGGCGCATCGGTGTCGACGCTGGGGCGCTCGCGGGTTTCCTCGCGGAAGCGGTCGCAGATCGCGTCCTTGATCTTCAGCGTGATGAAGTTGAGGCTCTTCAGCGGCGCGTTCTGCGCGCCGACCTTCACCGCGATGGTTTTTTTCACGTCGAACCAGTCCGGCCACGGCAGGTCGAGCGCGGCGCGGTAGATGTGCTCTTCCTTGCGATAGCGGGTGAATCCGACCTTGCGCAGGATGCGAGTGGCGATGCGCGAGGTGAGATTGGCGCGCATTTCGGCGGCAGCATCGGCCATGAACAGCACGCCGGCGGGCACCTGGCGCACCACCTGCGCTCCGGCCGCCGCAAGTTCGGTTTCGAGCAGCGCCTCCAGCCCGCGCGGGCAGGTGGCAAAATGGCTGGCTGGCGGCAGCGCCTCGCGCTCGGGGCGAACGGGATGCGGCGTTTTAGTGCGACGGGATTCGGGTTTCAAACTGGACTCTCAAAAACATTGATCCGCGAAGGACGCGAAGGTACGCGAAGAAAACATCAAGAAATATTGGTTTTTACTTCGCGATTCTTCGCGGCCTTCGCGGATGAAAAAAAAGTTAAAACGGCTTCAATACCACCAGCAGCACCACGACCAGCAGCACGATCACCGGGATTTCATTGAACCAGCGGAACCAAACGTGCGACTTGGTGTTCTGTCTGGCTTCGAATGCGCGCAACAGGCTTTTGCAGACATGGTGATAGCCGACCAGCCCGAGGACCAGCGCGAGCTTTGCCCACATCCAGTTCATGCTGAGCGGAAAATACGCCAGCCATAGCCAGATGCCGGTGATCAGCGTCAGCCACATGATGGGCGACACGAACCGATACAATTTGCCCGCCATGATCAGCAGGCGGTCGTAGGCGGCATCATTCGTTTCCATCGCCAGGTTGACGAAAAGGCGCGGCAGATAGAACAGCCCGGCGAACCAGCTCACCACCATCACGATATGAAACGACTTCAACCACAACATGGATAGACAAACCCTGAAAAAATGGACGCCGAGTCCGCTGACCGTGATTTTACTGGGTTTGATCGCCTGGCTGTGGTTTCGTCCGCCGGCCGACGTCAGCGAGGAGAATCGTCCCGCACCGCCCTGGCAGGTGACCCTGCCGGATGGCCGGGCGCTGACCAGCGACGAACTCAAGGGCAAAGTGGTGCTGGTGAACTTCTGGGCGACCTGGTGCCCGTATTGCCGCAAGGAAAAGCCGGTCATCGACGCGTTCTGGAAAGACTACCGCGGCCAGGGCTTCGAGGTCATTTCGATCAGCATCGACGACTCGCCGGAAAAAATCGCCGCCTGGATGCGGGACAAGGGCTACGCCTTCATGGCCGCGCCGACCAACGCCTCGGTGGCTGCCGCCTTCGGTCACGTGGCCAGCGTGCCCACCTCGTTCATCGTCGATTCAAACGGCCACATCCGCCACAAGATCGCGGGACAGGTGCATTATCCCCGGCTGGAGAAACTGGTCGTCCCCTTGCTCACCGAAGCCAAACAGCCATGACCGAATCCCGTCTCACCGAACTCGAAACCAAGCTCGCCTTCGCCGAAGACCTGCTCGAAACGCTCAACCAGACCGTGATTCGCCAGCAGGGGCAACTCGATTCAATGCAGCAGCAACTCCGCCTGCTGCACCAGCGGTTGCAGGATGCACTGCCGGACGAGGCACGCACGCCGCGCGACGAGATTCCGCCGCATTACTGAGCTGGATTAATCCGGCCGCACAGCGATCTTCACCACCACCTTGCGGATCCTGCCTGCACTCACCAGCGGTGCGTGCGCGTCGTCCGGAAAGAACAGGCAGAACGACCCCGGCGGGGTGGCGATCCAGCTCGCCGGCGCGTCGTTGAAGAAGCGGATGTCGCGCGCGGCGTCGTAATCCGTCGCCGCGTCAACGCATTCGTCCAGCGGCTTCCAGCCCATCTCGTCGATGCCTTCGAGCACCAACTGGATGTCGATGTAGCGGCGGTGGCATTCCAGTTTTGCCTCGGCCCGCGTGCGGCCGGCACAGTCCTCGACGATGGCAAAAAGCTGCTCGCCCTGGATTTCATGCATGCCCGGCTCCAGCGCCCTCAAGTCCGTGCTGCGCAGGAATTCGAAGACGCGCGCAAACAGGGGATGCAGTGCGGCGTAGCGGTCGGCCTCGGTCAGTTTCGCCAGGATCATCGTGCGCCTACCGGCTGATCGGCTTGTAGCGGATGCGCTTCGGCTTGGCGCCCTCCTCGCCCAGCCGCTTCTTCTTGTCGGCCTCGTATTCCTGGTAGTTGCCGGCGAAGAACACCACCTGCGAGTCGCCCTCGAAGGCGAGGATGTGGGTGGCGATGCGGTCGAGGAACCAGCGGTCGTGCGAGATCACCAGCACGCAGCCGGCGAATTCGAGCAGCGCATCTTCCAGCGCGCGCAGGGTTTCCACGTCGAGGTCGTTCGAGGGTTCGTCGAGCAGCAGTACGTTGCCGCCCGCGATCAGCGTCTTGGCCAGGTGAAGCCGTCCGCGCTCGCCGCCGGACAGGCTGCCGACGCGCTTTTGCTGGTCTCCGCCCTTGAAGTTGAAGCGCCCGAGGTAGGCGCGTGACGGGATTTCGTAGCGCCCCACCGTGAGGATGTCGTGCCCTTCGGCGACCTCGTCGAACACGGTCTTGTCGGCAGACAGCGCGTCGCGGCTCTGGTCGACGTAGGCGAGTTTGACCGTCTGGCCCACTTCGACTTCGCCGGAATCGGGTTTTTCCAGTCCGGTGATCATCTTGAAGAAGGTCGACTTGCCGGCGCCGTTGGGGCCGATGATGCCGACGATGGCGCCGGGCGGAACCGAAAAGCTCAGGTCATCGATCAGCAGGCGGTCGCCGAAGGATTTGGTCACGTTGTGGAAGTCGATGACCTTGTCGCCCAGCCGCTCACCCACCGGGATGAAGATTTCCTGCGTCTCGTTGCGCTTCTGGTATTCGACCGAATTGAGTTCCTCGAAGCGGGCCAGTCGCGCCTTCGACTTGGCCTGGCGCGCCTTGGGGTTCTGCCGAACCCATTCGAGTTCCTGCTTCATGGTCTTGATGCGGCCGACCTCCTGCTTGCCCTCGGTCTCCAGCCGCGCCTCCTTCTGCTCCAGCCAGCTGGTGTAGTTGCCCTTCCAGGGAATGCCGTGGCCACGGTCCAGTTCGAGGATCCACTCGGCGGCGTTGTCGAGGAAGTAGCGGTCGTGCGTCACCGCCACCACGGTGCCGGGATAGCGCACCAGGAACTGCTCCAGCCAGTCGACCGATTCGGCGTCGAGGTGGTTGGTCGGCTCGTCGAGCAGCAGCATGTCGGGATTCGACAGCAGCAGCTGGCACAGCGCGACGCGGCGCTTTTCGCCGCCCGACAGGTTGCCGATCACCGCGTCCCAGGGGGCCAGCCGCAGTGCATCGGCGGCGATTTCCATCTGCGTGTCGAGGTCGGCGCCGGCGGTGGCGAGAATCGCCTCGCACTTCGCCTGTTCCTCGGCCAATGCGTCGAAGTCGGCATCGGGCTCGGCGTAGGCGGCGTAAATTTCATCCAGCCGGGCCTTGGCCCCGACGATCTCGCCCAGCCCCGCTTCCACCGCCTGGCGCACCGTGTGCGTGGGGTCGAGCTGCGGCTCCTGCGGCAGGTAGCCGATGCGGATGCCCGGCATCGGGATCGCCTCGCCCTCGATGTCCTTGTCCACCCCCGCCATGATGCGGATGAGCGAGGATTTTCCGGAGCCGTTCAGACCCAGGAGGCCGATCTTGGCACCGGGGAAAAAACTGAGCGAGATGTCCTTCAGGATCTGCCGCTTGGGCGGAACGATCTTGCCGACACGGTTGAGGGAGTAAACGTATTGCGCCATGAGTGAAGGGTTCCGGAAAAATTAGGGTTTGCTTGCGCTCGGGCAAGCATCGAACGCGCAGCCGCGCGCCGGACTGCGGCTGACAAAGCTGCCGTCGGGGCACTGCATGACGTCTGCAGGACACACGATGCCTTCTTCCGGCATCGGCGGAGGCGGCGGCGCATAGGGCGAAGGCTTGCCCGCCTTGGGTAGGGCGACGGGC
>Ga0299912_10001009_pt1 | contig 22713 bp, 17 predicted proteins | sample RVTome_2_FD_207667 | JGI IMG/M metagenome (GOLD analysis project Ga0299912, IMG submission 207667) | Soil microbial communities from uranium-contaminated site in the Upper Colorado River Basin, Wyoming, United States - RVT95D214 (version 2) ... | reverse complement strand
TCTGCGAGTTCGCATTCCACAGGATGGCTGACGCCATTTATGTCGGTATCGATGTCGCAAAAGACACCTTCAGCGTTGCTTGCTGCCCCGCTGTCCTGAAAACCTGTCTGCCAAACACACCGCAAGGTCATCATCAGCTTCGCTAAAACCTCCTCAAAAATGGGTCATCCCGAGTTGAACCTCCTTGACAAAATGCGGTAAAAAAGTTAAATTGGACAATACTGAATAATAAATATAATGTGCGAATTGTCTAATCGAAGACCTCTTTTTTTAGGGTGCTTACAAAATGAAGGTAAAAAGGCCGATTTTTGCCATTCTGATGGTATTTTTAGTTTACTTGATGAGTTCAGTCACCAAGGCCGTTAATACCAGACCGATCGATGGCGTTCTCCAGAAAGGCGTGCTTAACAGCCAGGACCTGCAGATAATCGATAATTTTATTGATGAGGCGGTGCGAGAACTGGTAGAGACCAAAGACTTTACGGGCATAGCACAGATTCGCACTGCTATTCTGAGCAGGCAGAGCAATCAGGCCCAGTATGCCGAACAGTTTTATGAGTCGGCCCACAAACATATCTATTCAGCCCTTCAAGAGGCATCAAAATTAACGCCGGAAGAGCACAGAGTCATAATAACAACAAACCTTTTGATTTTAATAGATGGTTTGGAAAACCTGCAACTGGCAGATCTGGCTATCGGGAAGCTAAATGATAAAAATACGATTGTTCGTTACTGGGCGACTCACTGTCTTACAAACCCAAGTATTATAACAAAGTTAAATGCCGGTGGAACATTAAATTTGAAACTGGCACGCAATATCGTATCGGAGCTTAACAAGCCAATCGAAAGCAGCAGCCCTGAGATAATAGTTTTAATAGCTAAATTCGCTGCTGATGTGAACATCCCGGAAGCGGAGGGGCTGCTGTTGCAAATAGCCGATATGCGAATTAAAAGATACACAGACTGGACGGTGGAATATGAGCTTCTGGATGGTGCCATTTTAAAATCGCTCAGTAGTAAGATAACTACGACAGAACCAGGTGAGTCCCAGGCAACAAACGGCAGCAATCCTGCCGCTCGTTGCTTCGGCCAGCTATACTCTTACGTGATACAAAGATATGCTAAAGGTAAGGGACTTCTGAGCGATACTCAGAAAAATCAACTGGCTTCGGTAATAGTCGAAACAGAGGACAAGTGCATCAGCAAACTTATGGGCAAAACACAAATGGGCATAAAAAGGGCTATTGAGCAAGAAAATACAACTGCTCTTTTACAGGAGCATGACAGGTTGCTTGGAGATGAAACAACACAGGGTCAATTGCCGCTTAAACTTAAATTTGACTACGGCAACACCGATGGCAGCCGTAATCGCACCGCCCCACTTGACCTGCCGGAGCCGCCAAAGAAAAACTCCGAAAAATAAAAATGGGGTATGCTGCTTTTGGCGAGATACGAGATACGAATATGCCGCGGGGGCTTTTAGTCAAAACGCTTTGGGCTTTTTCCGGAAGACTTTAGCGACGATCAACTTAAACAACGAAGCTAAATTAGATAAGCAACCGGTCGTCTGTAAATCTGAATACTCATGGCGAAAGTGAATTTCAGAAATCCAAGCCAAATGGTTACGTATCGATTCTCTCACTTGCTTTGGAATATCATTTTTCATTAAGAGATTACCATGGTAACGATTTGGGGGTTCCGGTATTGGTTCTCTCTCATATTTGAAACTGGCGGCAATTCCTCGTTTTCGTATGATTAAATCTATTTCATCACGCTGAATAATGGCAATACCTATCTTATATCTCCATTCACCATCATCCTTTTGTTCCAATGTGAATGGAACTGCCTTTGCATCGTCATTCCAATTGATAGATTCTTCACACCATCCGTTTGGTCTAACCTGGTTAAACGGATACAGACCTCTATTTGCCATTGTAGTTACTTCAGTTAGGCAATTAAGATGGTGTATCCCTCTAATACAACTGTCTGGATAAGCCATAATTAAGTCTAAGTATTTTTAGTAATGTAATCTAGAAAGAAAGATATTGTTTGATCCATATTTTTTAATTGGCCAGACGCAGTAAACTCATCGAGTTTTTCATTTGAGAGTAAATGCCAACCGGAATCAGCAGGATTTACCTCAAGATTGACACCGATCCTGAAATCGGGAAATGTCCAATCTATAGATACGGCTCCATTTTCTTCTATATGGGGGATTAGTGCTGGAGTATTTCTTAAATCTGGTCGGTCAACTTGTAAAGATTTAATCTTTGTATCAATCACCAATAAAAGCTTCTCTATCTGCTCAACTACTGTCTTATTTTCGACCTGTGGGATGATTGCTTTCACTTTTCTGATTTGGCTAGAACCACCCCCAAGAGAAAAAGATCTGATTTCTCCGGATGAACCTGTTGTCGCATCTCTCGAATCGTTCATATTCTCATTAAACTGGAATTTCGTGAAATACTCTTCAGGATAATTCTTCAGGTTCCATAGCTTCGTGCAAACGTTTAGTTATCAACCACTGAATCAATCTTGAACCCCGTATGTGGAAATAATTTAGCTTACTCATAACATCTGAAGTAGCGATTTTCCCGATGTTGAAGAAATCCGTATCAATCATAAAACACTTTTCGCCTGTCTCTGACCACTCTACAAGCCCAGTAATAATTCGTGCTATGCTACTTCCGTCCTCTAGGCGAATTTCATATGTAGCCTCGAGGCTTTGGATATTCTGGCTCACGTCATCAGGGGTCCCCAACAATCCAAGAATATGCGGTTGCAGTAACTCTTTCCATGCGACGTTCTCTAGGCCCAAAACAGATCGTCTTATGATGTCCACGTACCGCAGGCCGATCCGTGAGAAGTGTGCGGGCTTATATGTTTCGATGAGCGCTTTCAAGGGACAAGCTAGTTTCTCCTGAAACAGGCGTCGTCTTTCATACTTTGTGCAAGTAAGAGCTAAAAAGGTACGGGTTAGGTTAATGCGCCAGAAACCATCATCAGATGCAAACTCGTAATTCTTGATTGAAAATGGCACTATCTGCCGGAGTACTTCCATGGGAACTTCTGGTTGTATCCCCTTTGATATCGGCAACGCCGTTTCTTGCTTTTCCTTGAACTCTGGAAATTCTGCTCGGATATCTTCTTGAAATTTAGCGGGAACTTCCGTTTCAATTTTCAGAATCGCTGGGAATCTAAGCTGGCATATAACCCGATCGAGGGGGTTTTTTTTGTATATCACTCTTTTTGTTTCTGGGAATGGCATTCTATACCTTTATCAAACCGAATTACTAGCGAACCACAGTTTTTATATCTAGCGTAGGCAATTCTTATTATCCTCCGGTTGGTCGATAAAGTCAAGGAGTTTTTATTGCTCTTGTCTCGTTTCTCTCAATCAAAATTATGCTGCTGATGTACCTCCGCTGCTGTGATTTGTAATTATACACTTTGGGCTCAAAAAAATCAAACCTTTTTTCGCCAACGTGATAATGCGTTTCCTAACCTTTTCCTCGAGATAATATTCACTAACGACTATCAACTAATTCACCAATTAACTAATTCTATAATCAACTAATTAACTAATTTGCTCCACGCTATACGCTACCCACTATTTCTCTGAGATACGCTTCACGAGATACGAATAGAATCCGCGGTTGAAAAATTTGTATAATCGGTAGATAATTTCACTTGACACTTAACATTTCCTTTTGTATAATAAATATCTAACAATTTAATAGAGTATCGTTATTCATAGATAACCAATTACCATTAACCAATTACCAATATGGAGGGTCTCCAAATGGCTACCGAAGCGCAAATCCTCGCCAATCGTCGTAACGCCCAAAAATCGACCGGCCCACGCACTAGCGAAGGAAGGGCCTCCGTCTCGCAAAACGCTGTCAAGCATGGACTTACGGCCGCCCAAGATGTAATCAGCTCAGAAAGCCAGGCCGACTTCGACCTCTACCGCGACCAGCTCCTCACCGAGTTGGCCCCAGCCAGCCCTATTGAATCTATGCTCGCAGAGCGCGTTGTCAGTCTCTCCTGGCGGCTAAAACGCATCTGTGGCATCCAGAACCAGGCCATTGATGCGTTGAACGCAGATAATACATCCAGCCCCTTGGCCAAACTCACAAAATCGCTGTTTTCCAAAGCCCATTACCAGCCGCAGCAGGACCCCTCCGAATCGGCTACCGCTCTGGCTCTCGGCCGTTTGGCCATAAAGGACTTTTCAAATGCAAGGGTGCTCGAACGGCTCTTGATGTATGAGCGCCGAATAGAGAACAGTCTTTACAAAACAATACTTGAGCTTCAAAGACACTGCCTCATGCAAAAGCTGCACCCCCGCAATGCTGTCGATGAGCAAACCGATTATGCAACTCTTCTCACCGGTAAATTATGACCTGATTATGCAAAACAAAGCCAATTTGCTGAATGCTCAAATGAATGTAAGCTATTGTTTTAACAATGAACTACGAACAAATAACTATGAACAATGCCAATAAAAACAAACCCAAACAAACCCGAAGCGAATTTATCCCTAAGGGAGCGGAGATCCCTACGGGTGAGATTCTCGGAATCCTCAAACCGGGGACCAAGCAACGCCAGCTCCCCCTTTTTTCGGCAATCCCACAGGTTGAATGCAGAAACGAGCCATCTGTGCGAGACCACAGCACTGCATTTATCGGTGAAGTGCCGAGTGCTTTGAATCCACCAGCCGGCTGTGCATTTGGCCCGAGATGTCCTCTGGCCGATAATAATTGCACAAAGCATATACCCAATCTGGAGGAAAAAGGCGATTCTGAGGGGCATTTTGTCGCCTGCTGGAACAGAAAAATCCGTAAAAATGAAGTGAGAACTTGACTAAGGCTGTTAAACATAAGATAATTTAAATAGATAAGGTGCCGAGTTTCGATTATGGTAAAGGACTGCCGGTATGGACGAGAAAGTCAGCGTGGAAATAACCATTGAGGATAGCATCGCGGTAGTAGCTTTCAAAACCGCTTCGATAAGTAATACGGAGGGGATAGCCGCCGTCTCTAAACAGGTAAAGGAATTTATTGATAACAATCATCCAAACAGAGTAATATTTGACTTTGGGGAAGTGAAATTTTTCTCGTCTTTAGTTTTGGGACTGCTTTTGGAGACGCGTGCTAAACTCCAGCCGTATAATGGCGAAGTGGTAATTAGCCGGATAAATCCACAATTGCACAGAGTATTTAAAATAACTAATCTTGATAAAGTTTTTAGATTCTTTCCGGATAAAGAAAGTGCCATCAAAGCTGCAAATGCTGGTTAAACCTCATTTTGCGCGGGGTAATAAGTCATTCGTGCGAAACTCGTCCCGAGCAGGGTCGAGGGAGCAGGAATGCATAAGATTAGAAAGGCCAAGTTATGTACATTACGACACAATTTTCGATTTTTATGGTAAATAAACCGGGGGTGCTGGCCCAGGTGCTTGGTGAATTTGCGCGAGCCAAGATTAATATTATAGCAATGACCCTGATGGATTCTGTGGAACACGGAGTTATGCGGGTAGTTTTCGCTACACCGCAAGGGGCAAAAGAGGTGCTATCAAAACTTAATATGCACTATAATGAAACAGATGTCTTATGCGTGAATTTAGATAATAAAGCAGGTGCGCTTGCGGCAGTGGCGGAGAAGCTGGCTAAGAACCATATAAATATTGCGTACGCATACTGCACAGCAGGAGCGAAGGGCGGACGAACAACTGGCGTTCTCAAAGTAGCCGACGTGAAGAAAGCTATAAGGATCCTGCAACAAGACCATAAAAATGACAGCAAGTCACAACCAGTCATCAGACCTTCGCAATCCGCAAGAAAATAGTTTTTATACATAAGAACTACACAGATATGAGTAGAACCACAGCTGGCATTTTGTTCGCAGCAATAGATTCGCCTGAATGATTTTTAAACCTGATTAGCGATTCCACACAAAAAAATTGACATAAAAGACATTTGGTTGGTATATTACATTATTATTTGTGATCTGGGGCCGTAGCTCAATTGGATAGAGCATCGGACTGTCGATCCGAAGGTTGTGGGTTCGAGCCCCATCGGCCTCGTTAAGTAAATGGTTTCAGGGTATGGACTTATAGTCCTGCCCTTTTTTGCTTACCTGCCGAAAATCCTAAACGTTTACTTTTAGAAAAAACCTCAACCCCATTTTAGGATTTAAAGAGTTATAAAAATCAAACATCTAATCAAGTTTTAATGATTGATTTTTCATTACCATTTGTTATAATAATATTGCTTAATTAGGTAATAATTTTAGGGGTAAGGTTAAACTCCTACAGATAAAATCGCAAGTAATTAGAATGTGTTTTCCTTTCCAGTTAAAGAAACTAAGGAGGAGTTAAACAAGCTGAAAGCATCAGTTTTACAAACAAGACCGCGATGGCAATATTTTCCCATCTTGCTGCTGACATTGGGGACGCTTTTCGCTGCCTGTCCTGTAAATGGAAGTGACTTTTTTGTCTCCCCGACAGGGAATGACAACAACGATGGTTCCATAGACCACCCATTTAAAACGATTGGCAAGGCCGTGGGACTAGCACAGGCGGGTGATACTATTTTCCTTCGTGGCGGCCAGCATGACTATACCAGCACTATCTCGATTTCAAAAAGTGGCCAAGCAGAAAACCCCATAACGTTACGGGCTTACCAAGACGAAGTTCCCATTCTGGATTTCGAGCAGCAGGGAAATGGAGATAGTGACAGGGGAATAGTCCTTAGCGGCAGTTACTGGCACTTCAACGGTTTTATAATCCAGTATGCCGGGGATAACGGCCTGAATGTCAATGGCGGCTCGCATAATATTCTGGAGCGACTGGTTACGCGCATGAACGGAGATTCAGGGCTTCAGTTGCACACAAGCTCTTCTTATAACCTGGTGATAAATTGTGATTCCTACTTAAATTACGATGCTAAAAATCATGGCGAGAACGCAGATGGTTTTGCAGCGAAATTTACCCTTGGCCCGGGCAATGTGTTCGTGGGCTGCCGCTCGTGGAGTAACTCCGATGACGGCTATGATTTCTGGGAGGCTGGCAACGGTGTCACAGTTGAGAATTGCTGGGCCTTCCGCAACGGTGTAAATATCTGGGGCGATACGTCGTTTGCGGGAGACGGCAATGGCTTTAAGCTGGGGTATGGTACCGGCGCCCATATCTTGATATGGTGCGTGGCTTATGACAATCCGCACAATGGAATTGATGTAAACGGGAATGAAACAGGGGTTACGGTTTATAACTGTACCTGTATGGGCAACCAAGGCAGAAATTTTTATTTCGATGAACATTCCAGTGCACATGTGCTGCGCAACAATCTCTCATACCTGGGTTCGATAACGATTTATGCTGAAATTGACGATGAATATAATTCCTGGAATGGTTTCACGGTCAGCGCTGCAGATTTTGCGAGCCTGGACTCCTCGGGGATTGATAATCCGCGTGAACCGGATGGAGGGTTACCTAAACTGAGTTTTCTTCGCCTCTCTACAGAAAGTCTGTTGATAGATGCGGGAATCGACGTTGGGCTGCCTTTTCAGGGAGATTATCCTGACCTCGGAGCATTTGAACGCCTGGAGGGTGATTGCGAGCCCGACGGGGATGTTGATTTAGACGATTTAGACCGTCTCACGTCCAACTGGCTGGATGTCAACTGTGGGAGTTGTAATGGGGCTGATTCCGACTACAACGGAAAGGTAGACTTCTACGACTTCAGCAGGCTGGCGAGGAACTGGCTGGAATATTAATATCTATCACCTATCTGCATGTCTTAAGCATCTACTTTATTTTAATTTCCTTGCTTCTGGCTATCACCTGATATCTGTTTGTGTTGCTTCAGGCCTTGCAGTATTTCATACAAGGCCTTGAAGATAGTTCCGTGGCGTTGACTTTTGGGAAAAGAGAGCATGCCGGTAATATCCGTGAACGTTTTGAAGTCGCTGGTCTTCACCGCACCATATTTGTCCTTTCGGTACATGTCGAAATAAATGACCCATTCATCACCAAGCCGTAGCACGGTTGGCCCTTCGGTAAATTGCTCGGTGAACGGCTCCGAGACATTAGTATATGGGCCAATCGCATTGTCGCTGAATGCCACCCGGAGATTTCGCAGGGGTCTAGTATTATCTTTGTGGACAAGGACATAACGGTCGTTGAACCTGACGATGACGCCGTCGATAACGCTAAAACCCGGCTCAAAAAACAGTTTTGTATCCGCGAACGTCTCAAAATCCTTCGTTGTCGTGTAATACATCCGGTGATTACCGTCGTGCGGCTCCAGATAATCTGGATATCGGCCGGGGATTGTCGATGACCAGCAAATAATAAAGTGCTTATTCTCTTCATCATAAAACAGCTCCGGCGCCCAGACATTTTGGGTGTTAGGTTCGTAGGCCATTGCCTCGACAAACTTCTGCTCCGACCAGTTAATCAGGTCCTTGGAGCAGGCGTAACCGAATCCCTTATCGTCTTTCCAGCCGGTCGTCCAGACCATATGAAACATCCCATCCGGCCCTTGAACCACTGAAGGGTCTCGCATAAGCTTTTTGCCAACTTTTGGCATTAGAAACCCCCCTCCCAAGTCTGTCCAGTGATAGCCATCAAAGCTATAGGCCAGGTAAAGTCCATCTTCTCCGTCTTTGCGGAAGGTAGAAAACAGATACACTGTGTCTTTTTGTTGAGATTGACAAGCTAACTCAAAAGGAGACTGAAATTCATATTCGCCGGAGCCGACTTTAAAGACAGCGTAACCGATATTCTTTTTCGTCTCGTTTGCCGGTTCCATACGTAAAAACACGACACCTTGTGCCTGACTGATGGGGCGGCCACTTTCGGTCACCTTGTCAGCGCCAGTCGTCGGTATGTGCACCTCAGCAGTGGTGTTCGATGGGATAGTAACATGCCAATACAAGCGACTGTCCTCGATTCGCCAGCGGCTTTCAACTCGGCCGCGAACACTGTCATAGTATCCCGAGGCGAACGTCAGCTCGCCGACAATCTCCGGTCGAAGCAGTAATCGCTCGAAGCCGATGGAATCCGGGGCCTGCCGAATGCCAACTATTGAATTCTGGAACCATTCCTGGATGTGGCCGAACATGCAGTGGTTCATCGATGAGCCAGGTTTGTCCCATCTTTCGGAAAGTGTCTTAAAACCGAGTTTTAGCATATTACCATAGCCCGGCACATCGGTGCGATTTATCATCCGATAAACCACATCGGAGCGTCCCCCTTCCACCAGTGCCTGAACCAGCATGCGGAAGCAGATCTCACCCGTGTTCTGGCGATACTGTGCTTTTTCAAGCTCTGCAACCAGATTATCCAGCACTTTTTCACGGTCTTCTTCGGGAACCAGGCCGAAATAAAGCGCCGTGGCCAGAGATGCCTGAGAACCCGTGGCGACGGAGTGCTCGGCGGGCTTATAATAGGCCTTGATGAAGTCCTGCCGAACCTGCCGAGCGAGTTTATCAAACTCCGCAACGTCCGCTTTTTTACCCATCCTCTCGGCAACACGAGCAAGGATTCGGGCATTATCATACAGAAACGCCGTAGCAGGCAGTTCAGCCGGTGTAAGCTGGGATGCGCCGCGATGGCCATTTTCTGGTGTCCAGTCATACCAATCGCCCAATCCCGGTTTTACCAGTCCCTCTGCATTACGCGATGAGGCAAGATAACGTGTATATCGCATCATTGTCTCGTACTGCTGATCTTCGGTGGCATAATCACCGTACCACTTGTATAACAGATTCGGCACCTGCACACAGGTGCTGCCCCATTCGGGTGATTCAAAGAACGCCCCCTTAAATCGCATGTACTCCGGCGCGATATTGGGAACAACACCGCTATCCAACTGCGACTCTGTCGTATCACGGCTGATTTTCTGATAAAGACGATAGACATCGCGGTGGTAGAGAATCGAAGGCCCCATCAGGTGTGGAACTTCCAGCCAGCCCAGTTTCTCACGATGCGGACAGTCGGTTACAACACTTTGCAGGTTACTGCGCACCGAACGGTCAATCATAGCATCGATATCATTAAATAGTGCATTTGAGCATTCGAATCCACCGACATCGTCCGCCGAACTTGTGAGAAACTCGCTACCCGCTTCCAATAGCATCGCCCGTGGCTCGACTGAACTCGCCGAAGTCTGCCCTACACTATTAGCATCCCCCAGCCGGTCCACACCAGAAATATACAGGTACTGGAAGCTGAAATATGTAAAGCGAGGCCGAAAGACCTCATCACCTTCGCCCTTAAGCGTATAAGTATAACTGTGGCCCCCTCTTTTCGTCCACGGCTCGCTGCGTTTTTCGGCGCACATTATTTTAACCTGGCTGCCAGCAGGTCCTTTCACCTTTATCACCGGCCGGGCAGACAAGTTGGTTCCACAATCGACCTCGTATTGACCATCCTCGAGACGCTGGATTGCCACAGCCGGCAGGTAATCAGCCACCTTAATCGGCGGTGCGTATTGAGCTACGAGACTACCGCCGGGACCATCGCAGACCTGAACCGCAGACCATGCCCTGTCATCAAAACCCGGTCTATCCCAGCCAACCTGCTCTCTCCGCGCATCGTAATCCTCACCCCCGAATATACACGTGAATACTATCGGCCCCAACGCATACTCCCAGGTTTCGTCGGAAGCAATTATCCGGGTTGAACCATCGGCGAAAGTAACGTGCATCTGGCATATCAGTTTCGGCGGACCGAACGTGCCTTTAAACTTCGTGTAACGTCCGCCGGGCACGTTATACATACCGTTGCCGAGCATAACTCCGAGCACATTGTCGCCCTGTTTCAGCATATTCGTTACATCATACGAGCTATACAGGCACGTCTTGCGATAGTTCGTCCAGCCCGGGTCCATCTCGTAATCCCCTACACGCCGGCCGTTTATGCTCAACTCGTAGTGGCCTAAACCACATATATGAATTATTGCCTTCTTGACAGGTTTACCAAGTCGAATGGGTTTACGAAAGATAGGCAGAGGGTCTTCATCGGTTCGATTCGCGGTTACCCATTTCGCATTCCAATCCCCTTCTTTGAGCAGGCCCATCGTCCACGATGCCGGCTGGCTCCAAGCCGATACTTTGTCATTCTTGTCCCACACTCGCACTTTCCAAAACACCTGCTGTGAAGATTTCAATGAGCGACCGCTATAGGGAATCTGGATTGTCTCGTTCGAAGCCACTTTTCCGCTATTCCATAAATTTCCTTTATCCTTACTCAAGTTCTTGGTGGAAGACGCAACGAGTATCTGATAGGCCGTCTGGTGCTGGTCTCGCATTGAGCTTTGAAGCTTCCAAAAAAGGCGCGGGTGCATCGCATCCACAGCAAGTGGATTCTGGACATATTCGCAACGAAGGTCTGTTGGAACCAAACTCGTCAAGGCGGAGGCCTTTGCCGTAGTCCGATTGCCAGCCGAAAGGACACTCTCGGCATTAGCCAAGCTGGACAGGCATAACCCGCCAAACAGCGCTACTATTGTCAATACTTTTCTTGCCATTTTACTTTTTCCTTTCTTCGTCATTCGAGTTTCAATCTATTAAACACACAAAAAATTTATGACGACTATATATTTAGACAAAAAGCTAAGCTGTAATTCAGAACTTTTCAATTTGAATTAGATAATTTATAATTATATTAATTATTGCATAAGCCATAACACACAAGGCTTGAATTTGAGCGTGAATTCCACTTTTGCCCCACCAGAAACTGTATCACCATTCGAGACAACTTCTCCGTTTTTCGGGTCAAGCCAACGAACGACAAATGTCCCATTTGCTCCGCTCAGGTCAAGTTGAATCGTTTCACCCGATGCCGCATATACCAAGTAGGATTGTCCAAGCTCGGCCAGGACATACTGGTCTGCCACACCACCCGGCATATCAAGCGGCTTCATCCGCGGTATCGCTGCGAGCAGAGTCTGGTCGGTGAGGTTTTGAATGTTAGGAATCGACCCGCCGCCCATTAGCACCGCCCAGCCAGACAAATCATCCGCAGAATACAGAACCGCCTTGTCAAGATACCTCGTTCGATATTCACGAACAGCTCGGACAACCTGCGCAAAAGAAGAACGCTGTGGATGCAGTAATCGTGCATGCTGTCGCGGAGCCAGATGCTGGCCGCCCCTGGGCTCATACAGACTGCCGTCCGCCTGATACCACCAGTAGCAAATATCTATCACAGACACGGTCTCTCGGCGAGCAGAGTCGGCAAGGATAGCATCCTGAACATCCTTTGTGCAGCTCAGCCCAATGAGTCGTTTTCGGCCGGTTTCCCGCTGCCACTCGATAATGGTGTCGAGCCAGAACTGAACGAATTCCAGCGGGCCGGTGTATTCGCCGCTGGTCAATTGAATGACATTGGTGTTGTCTGCAAAGTTTTCGAGGCACTTTCGGATGTAGGCCCGATGCAGAGACCGACGGACAGGATGGTTCACATCGTAAAACTGCTCATCCATAAAGATACGTTTATTGCCAGCATACGGCGGCGGTTCGGGAAAACCAGTGTTGTTGATGTTATTGGCGGACCGCCAGGGAAAATCCGCCCAGTGTGCGCCCGCTTCAAGAATGTTGTGCTGAAAGTAATTTTGATGAAGCAGGACGAGTCCCTTGCGGTCGCACAAATCGGCGAACTCTTTCAGTCGGCTCCAGTACCACGGGTTGTATTTTGTCAGGTCATATTTACTCAGGCCATCCCATGCGGTGCCCTGGCCGCTTCGAGCAAATGGCATTTCATAGAACGGCGGCAAAACGTCTCCATTGATACGGCGTGTGCGCTCGTGGTCGTCGCGGCGGCGGTCGTGCCAAAGACCATAATGGTAGTCGAGGGCCGGCTGTCCGCTTGATATCATCGCATTGGTTAGTTCACTCAAATCATCGATGAAACCAGGTCCCACCCGACCTGGAACAAATCGCGTCACACCAATTCCGAAAGACGGCGCCTCAGATGGACGAATGTTGCCGCGCCACCAGACCACACCCCTGCTGCCGCCAACGGGCAGCCGGCCATCACAGGTCAACCACCCATTGGTCAGTGATAATTCCTTTTTGGTTGTCTGACCGGTAGTTTGAGGTTTTAAAAGGGACCGTTCGGCCGTGATTTCTTCCAGGGTTTTGGCTTTGCCGGGCTCGACGGGAATATTATAACGCTTTGCCGCTTCGGCAATATATTGTGCAAGCTTCGGCGCCGGTTTACGAGATTCCGCCGTCAGTTCCGCCGCCAGTTTGACGGTTGGGTTGGTGTAACCAGATGTCGAAAGCTGCATCAGTTTAAGACGCTCAGATGCATCTCTGCCAAGACGATCGGCTAATTGCGCAGCATAAAGGCATTTCGGCTCGACGAATTCGTTCGACTGACGCCAGATACCGTCACCCTCCAATTCACCCCAGCAACCAAATGCCCAATTCTGAGCCGTTGGTGGATTTTCACAGCGCACAACCGCTGCGCTACATTGCCAGAGGACGCTATTGGCCGCTGCCCAGCCGATGCCCTGTCCTTTGCCCCGACGGCTGCACAGCATCAGCGATCCACCATCAATATTGACATTGTCATAGAGGGTCCCTGAAGCCCAGCTCTCGATGGGACCGCTGTCTTCCAAAGGCAAACTGGCCTCACATTGCACAAACGCATTAGGGCCAGCGGCACAATGCCCTACGGAGAAATCATGCCGTCCCTGCTCAGCCCAGCAGTGCAGGAATAACGTTAATTGTCCCATCGTAAAAAAGGTGTGCCGCCGATAACCGCCGTTTTCCGAGACAGGTGCCAGCGAAGCACAATCCTGCACTGTCACCCATTTGCTGCTTTCCCAGATGGCAACAGCCGAGCCGGCAAAATGTGTCATAGTCACCTGACGCACCCAGGCGTTCTCGACGTTCTCCATTGTGATAGCCATCCAGCAATGCGCCTCGTCTTTGAGATTCTGCAAGTCGAAAGCGGACTCGCAACGCAAGTTCTCCACGCCGACATTACTGATTCGACCGGGCCAGGAATAACGTTGCAACCGACCACCGCCAAACTGAGCTTCGATGGCTGTGGTGATGGGGGCATCAACCACAACCTCGTCGCCAGTGACGGACTTGATGACGCGGTCCCAGACTAAGTCGCGCGAGCCCGGATTCCAGCCACGCCAATTGCCCAATCCACCTCCAAAACTGGTCATGCCCAGTCGGTCAATCCACTCCTTCGTGCTGGGGCGAATGATGTTTACCGTGTCGCCGACTTTCAGTCCCTCGGTAGTATTGAGATGAAAGCTGCAAGCACCGATAGGAACATAGTCGTCTTTGATTTCGTATGATGTGCCCGATAAATTCGTTCGGTCATTTCTGCCGGAGATTCGGATGAGGGTTCGGCGGTCCTGGCCCGCCGCGACCAGCACAGTGCCATCCTCACCCATACCCTGGCCTCGCAACACAACGCCTGAGGCGGACATCTTCAAACTGCCAAAAACCTCATATCGGCCCTTCAACAGCAGAACTGCTCCACAAACGCCATTAGTATCTGCTGGAAGACCGGCGACGTAATCTATCGCCGTTTGGATGCGCTGCGTGTTGTCACCCTTTGACGAAGAAACCACTACCTGAACAGGAACATCAGGAATCTGCTTTTCCTGGCCCATATAACCACAGTGGGAAAAATCCGGAACGCGATTGCCTCGCTCGTCAGCGTAGTAAACAAGCTTGCCATCTTCACCAATGGAAATGATGGGTGACTCCACCTTTTCCGCTGCATTGACGGACAGAACAATGTTGAGAACGGTGGCCAGGATAATCGGGCCACGCCGCAAAAACAAATGGACGGAATCGATGCAGACTTCCTTAATCCACCGCATCACCCCATCGCATTTAGCGCTGTTGTGTGCGTTTGCCGGCCGTACCATCATCTTGTCGGTTCCTGTTTTTTCTGCTCTACACTCAGAGTTTCCTGCAGTGTATTCTTGTTGTTTTCTGGCTTGCTGTAGTCCACAAATTGTGTTGGGTCAGTGCTGTTAATCCATTCCTCGACATTTGTGTAACCGTCGCTGTCCTTATCCTTTACGCCGTCAGACAGGTCGTTCGGGTCCAGAGCGAATTTTTTCTCCCATTCGTCCGGTATTCCGTCATGGTCGCTGTCAGTTGGCGCGGGCAGGGACTTGTATTCCGGCCAGCCATTGACATCGGCTGGTGTGTCAATGATGCCGTTGCCGAATGTTGGTTTACCGGTGCGGACGGATTCAATGATACGCTCATCCACGGCGTCACGCTTCGGCAAAGTGGCCCCAACATAAACGAGAACTAGTTCATAAGCCTGCTCGGCTGATTGCTGAGTAATGGGGGCAGATGGAGCCGGCTCGGTCGCACGCATCTTCTCTACGAGGGCCTTGAGCTGGGCTTCGGTCTGGGCGTTTTCTTCGTCAAACTGCACACCACCATCCCAGTTATCAGCAGTGACTTTGGGATTACCAACGACGAAATTGCCCGCCACATACCATTTGCCATCGCGCTGCGCCTCGCTATGCATATCGAGGTGCTGGGGTCTGCAGATTCGGTATTGAAGCGAGCCAGAATTTGTGACAGGTCCTGGCTTGTAATAATTAGCCACGATGTTGACCATTGAACTGGCATCCCCACCGTCAACCGTGCGGTGCCGCCAGTTAAACAGGACGTTGTTTCGGAAATCAAAGTGGTCGCCGTAGCCAATGCTTGGGTTTCGACCAGTGTTGCACGCCAAGAGATTATGGTGGAACGAGCAGTTTTTTCCGCCCCAAGTGGCACCGAAGGCATGATTATTCAGGTTGAGCGCCTCGCTGGAAATACACCACTGAATGGTCATATTTTCAACCGGCAATTTCTTGGACGTGCCGTCCGGCATTGTCTTCATATAGCGATATAGTGAGAGATTTTCGTCCAGCCCCCAACTGGCGGAACAATGGTCAATAATAACATTGCCTATCGGATATCCACCCAGCCCATCGTTGCGGTCTTTGATATTGCCACGCCGAAAACGCAGATAACGCAGCACAACATCGTGCGTATTGATTTCGGTAGTCTGGCCGCGAATACAGATGCCGTCTCCGGGCGCGGTCTGGCCGGCAATGGTAATGAACGGATTTGAGATAGTAAGTTTACTCTCCAGCGGGATGATACCCGAAACACGAAAGACCACGATACGCGGCCCTTCGGCTTCGACTGCCTCACGCAAACTGCCTGGTCCGCCATCATTGAGATTTGTAACCTCGAAGACCTTTCCTCCGCGTCCCCCCTGCGTAAAAGCTCCAGCCCCCTCGGCACCTGGAAAGGCAGGGACCTTAACAGATGCACATGCAATCGGCTTTGGGGCTGAAGACGTCTCCACCGCAACATTGTCTTCAGCTTTTAGGTTGCCGCAAATGACAAAAACCACAAAAGATGCAATAATGAAAGTGCAGTTTCTCAACATTTTGCTTACTCCTTCATAATAATACTATTAACAATCTTCTTTTGGACATATCTTCGGATTCGAGCCAGGCGATACCACCTTTGAGCTTTAGAATCCATCATACTATTTTCTTATGATAACCATTTTATCTCCATTGTCAACATTATTCTGCAGAATGCAGGCTGGAGCAGATGCGGTTTTTCCGACAGATTGCTCATATCATCAATCATACTGCTTTCCAACTATGGATTCAGCTGCCGGTTGAATCTTCTTCATCGGCTGTAAGTGAACGGGCCCAAGCAGACCGGAGTCACAAAGCGGCCAATCCGAAGCATCCAAAGGTTTGTAATTCACGTTCACAACGTTAATATCATAAAAGTATTTCCAGTTCGCCTTGCGGAGGTCCATGTCACGAATGCGATTTGCGGCCAAGTTGGTAACCTCTACTTCCAGTTTATTTTTACCAGGACGGAGGAACTCACCCACGGCAATCACAAAGGGTTTGCACCAAAGCACGCCGACGGAGCGGCCATTCAACTTTACGCGGGCACTCTCGCAAACCCGGCCCAAATCAAGCAGCCAATCTTCAGCATCAACAGCAGGATGGTCGAATTCAATCGTGTAACGTGCTGTGCCGGCAAAGCGCTTCGCCTCGACATCACCCAACGTTGTCCACGAAGCCAGCTCGTGTGTTTCGAAATCCGCTGGCAATTCAGGACCGCCTTGAACAAACTGCACCATCCACGTTCCTGCGATGTCCTGAGGCACACTATCATACTGGAAATAACACCAGGCCGGGCCATCCACAATCTTATTTATGAATGTCCGCAAGATGCACGACTGGCCTGGCTGTAACTGCAGATAAACCTGCGTGGAACCACCCGTCCCCCGGCGCAACGCCGCCACACCGATACGTCTTTCAACCAGCGGGTCAAAAATTACAACTGATTTGGCGGGCAAGCCGAGCGTTACCCAACCATCCACTGAACGTTCGCTGCGGTTCACAAGAAAATAATGGTATCCCTGAGAATGGGCACGGCGCACAAATCGAATGCCCATGTCCACGCAGGGCTCACGGCAAACACCTGAGTCTTGCAACATAGTCTCTATTTTACCTGTCAGCAACTCCCCCTTACCAATAACAGCTCGTTGGATATCTGAGTCTGCTTCCTTAGTCAACTGAATATTTCTGAGCATCCCTTGAAACTCGGCACGGCGTTTTTCCAAATTGCCCATGCCAGGAACATCAATGGGCAAAGACTCCTGAAAAAGAATGGTTGCACCAGCATTGGTAAGCTGAAGAAGTTTCCTCATTGTTGTGACAGGCATAAAACGGCATTGAGGAACAAGGACAACCCTATACGCATTTCCGCCCAGAAGCACCTTGTCATTCTCACAACGAGCTTCCGCCAGCAATTGGTCAGACACTTCGTCAAAGGCATAGCCGCGGTTCCACAGCATCATAGCAGCTGCATAAAACGAAGACGGCCAAAGCCACTCCTGTTGATTGTGCACCCTGAACGGTATCAGCATGTCCTCCGATGACGATTGCCAGATGTCATACACCGGAAAATACAGCAGAATATCGTTGGCTGGTCTGCCCGATTGAAGGACGGACTGGCAGCGAGTTACGTAGGCATTTAACTGCGGCAAGTCATGCCACAGGCCGCCATTGGGACCGAAATTCACCGAGGCATAGAACTGCCAACCGGGCCAAGGCGCATCCGCAGGCGAATAAGGAATGCCATGAAAGAATATGTGATTTATACCCGCCAGAAACAGGAAATCCGCTGCAGGTTTAACCTTTGATAGCGGCACCTGAAAATGCTCACCGAGCCAGGTAAAGGACTCAGCTGAGGTCAGATTACGGCCGGTAACGTGCGCAGCCGAGGATGAAAATTTCAACAGAGGAATGTCTTTCTCATTCACTTCGCCGAAAATCTCCGTTTCAGGAATGTCCGTTGCAGCATAAATGTCCAGAAGATTTCCTGGCGCTCCGTGGGCCTGATTGCGCGAAATGCTGCCTTGCTCGTGGCACCACCGGGTCCAATACTGGATATAGGCCAGATGCAAATCCGAAATTGTCCGGCGATAATCACATTTGACCCGCTCGACAATATCCTGCGGACCATCACCGAATAATGCAGGCAACTGCGCACGCAAATCATAACCGCAGAGCAATTCAAAATGCCTAAAAAAATCCGAAGTCCAGGTAGCTCCGTGGTATTCGAAGGAATCGTGAAAATAAGAGCGCGGCATTTTGCCACGATAGCCAGCGAAAGCTTTGTCGAATTTCTCCAGATATTTGTCGAGTGCTGTAACTGAATAAGGGTCGAGCACATAACCCTCACCGCCCGGCGCAGCGCGTTTTACTTTCTGAATCGGGCTTTTTTGCGATAAGGCGTAAAGCCGCCATTTACCCGGAGGTGCAGTCCAGTCAAGCTGTCCTTCATTAACCTTGTTGGTCAGAATGATTTGCTCATTGCTGTCCGAGACAGCCATCAGGCATTGCAACTGCCCTTCAGACAACCTTGATTTCAGCGTGTCACCACCTGCGAGTTCATAACGCCTCAGGATGACGCTTGCTGAAGCTATCTCCGGCGATACCCACGGCCCTCCAAACGGCCAACCGGTGCCGGTGTCCATATCCACACCCATATCCAATCGCCTAGCTTGTGTGGTTGTGTGGGCCAGCATTTTCATCCATTTCGGCGAAAGAAAATCGATGAAGCGGTCCTCGAAACCCTTTGCTCCGTAGATAGGACAGATTTCAACACCACCCAGGCCAGCTTTTTGATATTGGGTCAGTAACTGCTTAAGATTAGTTTTATCTACGGCACTGCCCAACCACCACCAGCGCGTCCAAGGACGACATTCTCGGGTTGCAGCCGGCCAGCTCAGTTCATCCGACGAATTTGCCGGTGTTGTGACCTGGCTTATGGCTGGTGCATCCGTGCGTAACAATGAAGCAGCAAGGGTCGCCTTGAGTTCGCAAAGGCAGGGACCGACACCGAACATTTGCATAAACAGAACTACTGCAAAAATTCTCCTCTGCATCATATTATTAGTCCCCAATCCCGAACGCAGGTAATCACCCTGCTTCCAACTGTAAGCAAACACATCCATTCGGCCTCGGCTTTACTACTATCAGTCAGTAGTGCTAAGCTTGAAAACGATTGCCATATCATTTACTTTTGTCGCAGGGGTATTGACAACAAGACCGGCATCCTGCCGTTCCCACTTAATCTTTTCGTCAGTGCCGAGCAATGACACGTCTGTAACCTTTACGTCCCCGGCCTTATTGTCTTTGCCGAACACAGTCATCACGATTTGCTTGTTCTCGCCCGGCCAACCGAGGACAATCGCATAAATGGTTTTGCCCTTGCGGGTATAGCGGATATCCTGAGAAGTATAGCCACCTTTCATTTTAACGAAATGACCACCCTTTTCCAGCTGGGTAGGCCCCTCGCCATACTCAACGAACGGACGCGTCCCATAGATGGCCTCGCCATAGTCCTGCAACCATTTTCCAATACCCAGCAGCACCTGCTTCTGGTCATCTGGAATCGTTCCGTCGGCCTTGGGAGAGATATTCAGGAGCAACTGGCCGTTTTTACTGACGATATCAATGAGCACGTGCAACACCTCCGATGTGCTCTTGATTTGCAAGTCCTCGGTGTAACACCAACTGCCCCGGCTGATAGTGTCATCCGTCAGCCAGACATAATCAGTCAATTTATCAGTTCGGCCTTTTTCGTAATCTTCCACGCCAATTTCGCGAGGCAGGTCGTCCTGCTTGAACGTGACGACGACCTCTTTGCCCAACTGGTCGGCTTTGTTGAAGTAGTATGCGAGGTAGGCGGTCTTGTAGTCGTCCGGAATTTCGTCTAACCAGGAATCAAACCACATCAAATCCGGCTGATATTTGTCAATGACTTCGAGCAGCTTGCCCTTCCACATATCCAGAAACTGCTCACGAGGCATATAGCCATAAAGGATTGCCTGTTTGGGGTCTTCAAGCAAAGAAGGAAAGTCCCTCTTGACGAACTCGTAGTGTCCTGTCCACACCTTCCTGCCATTTTTTTCAATCTCATACAGGTTGTTACGGGCGAGATGAAAAGTAGTAACGAAGCGCATGCTGCGGCTGCGTATGGCTCTGGCGAGTTCGCCGACTATGTCGCGCTTCGGCCCTATATCCATCGCGTTCCAGGGGGTTAGCTCGCTATCCCACATCGAAAAGCCATCGTGGTGTTCGGCAACGGGCCCGGCAAAACGGGCACCGGCCTTGACGAACAGTTCGGCCCACTCGTTAGCATCGAATTTCTCGGCTTTAAACATCGGCACAAAGTCAGGGTAGCCAAATTTCGTCGGTTCGCCATATTTCTGCACGTGATGTTTGTACTCCGCGCTGTTCTTTCTGTGCATGTTCCGCGGGTACCACTCATTGCCAAACGCCGGCACAGAATAAACGCCCCAGTGGAAATAAATTCCAAACTTTGCGTCACGAAACCAATCGGGCGCAGCGTTATGCTTCTTAAGCGACTCCCAATCGGCTGTATAAGCCGGCGCAGATTGGCTTGCCACTGGTGATTCCTGAGCAGTCGTGATGCTCAACAGCATTATTATGATGAGTGTCAGGCAAATAATGCTGGTCTCTAACTTAAACATATCTGGCACCTCCTTATCATCGAACCTCAAAAATGAGTATCACTTTTACTACATATGATAATGTTCACTAATACGTCAAATTTTGTCATATAGAGAAATTTAACTTTTTGCTCATTTGATAATCTCTTCAATAGCTCTCGCCACAATATAGTCCGGCATCTTCAGCAGAGCCGGCTTTGCCTGGTAAGCTGATATAATGCTCTTATCCGGAAAGGCCCCGACTTCTTTAATCATCTCAACCGCTAATAACCGGATTTTTTGCTCGGTCATCTCTGTTTCTGCTTTTGTATGTGCTATCTCAACCAAATCCTCAAATTCAGCCCGACTGTCATACCAGTTAAGCTGTAACTCTAATTCAAAGGCATCCCATGCTCTTGCCCGGTCATAAAGATACTGAATTCCAACCGGATTGTAGCTTTCCATCCTTTCAGCTACAAATGCTATGCATGCATCTCTATATGCCGTATATTTATCTCCGTCAAAGTCCTCTATCCGGCGATTTGAAATCTCCTCGGTCAGCAGTTCTCCTATTCTCTTTTCCAGAAGAGCCATCTTGGCCTCCAGCCGCTCATACAGGGCTTCATAATACGCCTTCAAAAGTAAATCTACATCACTCATCCGTTTTTCTCTTTGCCGCCCATCATTCGTTATAACCGGCTCTCAGCGGTTAATTATACAATGCCGAGCCTTTTAATGCCATTACCGGTGAATTTCAAAATTTAATCAGCCAGGGTGTTGACAAAAACCATAGTAATGGTCAAACTTACACACTGATAATAGATTTTACTTTTAGGGAAATTTTTAACTTTTTTGTCGGAGGACAAATTATGAAGTTAGATGTTGCTCGTGTTGATGTGTGGGCCGCCAGTATAAAAGACCGACCCGGCGGATTGGCCGAAAAGCTCGCGCTCCTTGCCCAGGCAGGTGTCAATCTTGAATTTGTCATCGCCAGGCGCTGCCCTGAAAAGCCGGGCACGGCGGTGGTATTTGTAACATCTATCAAAGGGGCCAAGCAGGTAAAAACTGCCGGCAAAGCCGGCTTTTCGAAAACGAAATCCCTTCAGGGGTTGCGAATCGCTGCGGTTGACAGGCCGGGACTTGGTGCCGCAATAACCAAACAACTCGCTGGTGCCGGTATCAACCTCAGGGGTTTCTCAGGCGCTGCTATAGGCAGACATGCTGTTTTTTATCTGTCATTTGACCGACCTGCCGATGTCAACAAAGCTATGCGTATCCTTAAGGCGATGTAAGCAAATAGCGGATAGCGTTTAACGAATAGACTTCAACTGATGCCCGATTTCATTGCGAATCATAGTCACATATTGGTCAAACCTGTCGGCGAGTGTTTTACTAAGTTCGCAGCCGGACTTAACTACCTGTGGCTCGACTCCAAAGATTACTATCTCATCGGGACACTGGCCAAGCTGTCGAGCCATTTCAATTATCTTAAGTAAGTCCGCCTCGTGCAGAGATAGGTTTGCAATTGTCCTATTGTCTTCGATTTCACGGGGGGTGAATCTTCTGATAGCGCCTGGTTCTTCATCCATATACGCACAATCAATAAAAATTGCTTTGCTTGCGCCTGCGATAAGATGCAAAATCGTTACCCCTCCGAT
>Ga0299912_10001008_pt1 | contig 22725 bp, 21 predicted proteins | sample RVTome_2_FD_207667 | JGI IMG/M metagenome (GOLD analysis project Ga0299912, IMG submission 207667) | Soil microbial communities from uranium-contaminated site in the Upper Colorado River Basin, Wyoming, United States - RVT95D214 (version 2) ... | reverse complement strand
GGCGGCGGGGACGGAGGGGCGCTGAAGCAGGTCCTGGCCCATCCCGTCAAGCACGTCACCCTGGTGGAGATCGACCCGCAGGTCATCGAGGTCAGCCGGGAATTCTTCCCCTGGCTCAAAGCCTGCCTGAAGGACAAGCGGGCGGACCTCGTCGTGGCGGACGGGAACGAGTTCCTGGCCAAATCCCAGAGGCTGTTCGATGTCATTCTGGTGGATTCCTCCGACCCGGTGGGTCCATCGGCCGTCCTTCACCGGAAGGGCTTTTTCGGCAATATGAAAAAGCGCCTGAACCGGGGCGGCATCGCGGCCTGCCAGTCAGGCTCGCTCCTCCTGCACGCCTCCACGTTCCGGGCCAAGTCCCGTTTCCTCAAGGAGATCTTCCGCCGGGCGCGTTTCTACACGGGCCCCGTGCCGACCTATCCCGGCGGCTTGTGGGTCTATAATTTCCTGTCGGACGGGGCGGACCCGCTCGACATCAAGCGAAAGCCGCCGGCCGGTCTCGGCTACTACACCCCGGACGTCCACCGCGCCGCCTTCGCCCTGCCGGCGAACCTCAAGAAGCTCGTCGGCTGAACCTCGAGCCGAATGAGGCGGTCTCATTCCTCCGCAAGCTGGAAGACATCTTCGACGGTCGTCCCGAAGGCCTTGGCGATTTTCAAGGCAAGAAATGTGGAAGGGACATAAACTCCGTTCTCGATGGTGTTGATGGTCTTGCGGGTCACGCCCACGCGGCGGGCCAGCTCCTCCTGGGTCCAGTCGTGGATGGCCCGCTGGACCTTGATCCGGTTCTTCAAAACGTTCTCGCCCATCTCAGCCTCTGTCGAGGTAATAGAAGGAGATTTGATAACCGCCGAAGCCGATCAAGTAGGCCGTTACAGCCACGGGAATGACATCGAACCGTAGGAACAGGGATAGGATCGAAAACACAAGCAGGCAAATGGCCATGGAATTGAAGCCGGTTTTCCAGGCTTTCATGTCGTGGACTTGATAGAGCTCGTTATACAGGGCGGATTTCAGGGCCGGATCTATTCTGATTTTACGGGCAATGGCCGCCAAACTCAAGCTGGAATACGCCTGGAACGGGATGGTCGCCGCGAATATGGCGATCAATACCCGGTCCGCCGTGACGGAGATCGATCCCGTGCTTTTCAGGATGATGCGGGGGATCCAGGCTAAAAGGAAGACGGCCAGGCTCATGATGTAGATCTTGATGTACCGGCTTCGTTTCCGATCGAGTTCTTCGATGACGTTGCTCATATCTTTTCTCTCCTTATTCAGATGCTGTCAGCGTGCGGACGGTTTGGACTTCGGCCGATCTTGCCGGCAAGCACGAAATGAAGATCATCAAGATTAAGAGCGCTTTGCTGATGATTTTCATCTTTTCTCCTATTCAATTGAAATCACTTATAATTCTCATTAAGAGTAATAAGCGATACATAATATAACCATAAGGTTACATTTTGTCAAGCTTTTTTATGAATTTTTTTCATTGACGGCTTCCCCCTTTTGCTGCGTGCCTCTTTGGCCTCCGAGCTAAGATTAAATCCTTCGAGAGCCGTTGGTGTTAGAACGCAATAGGTGAAAGACTGGTGCCGCCTCGCCTCGTAGCGCTCCACGCGGTTGCACGGACTTGAACGTCCGCCCCTTCTCTTCCCCGCACCCGGAACTATGGACTAAATCATTGTTATTTTTCTTGTTTTTGTTATCATATATCACTCGGTTCTGACCGAAGTTCATTTCGGGCCGAGGCGGCGTTCGGATTCTTCCCGACGGGAGAGACGATGAAAAAACATCTCGTTGACTACATCCCCAAATCCAAGATCTTTTCCCGCAGCAAGCTGTTCCGCACCAAGACCCTGGACCAGTGCCTGGCCGACTCGGAGGCGCCCGAGTACCAGCTCAAGCGGGTCCTGGGGCCGTTCCAACTGATCCTGTTCGGCATCGGAGCCATCATCGGCGCCGGCATCTTCGCCACCATCGGGACGGCCGCGGCCGGCGACATGTACCGCCCCGGCGCGGGGCCAGCCCTGATGGTCTCCTTCGTCATCACGGCCATCGTCTGCAGCTTCACCGCCCTGTGCTACGCGGAGTTCACCTCAATCGTGCCCATCTCTGGGTCGGCCTACACCTACTCCTATGCCACCCTGGGCGAGATCGTGGCCTGGATCATCGGCTGGGACCTGATCATCGAGTACGCCGTGGGCAACATCGCCGTGGCCATTTCCTGGGCCAATTATTTCAAGACCTTCCTCAAGGGATTCGGGATCAACTTCCCGGACTGGCTGTCCATGGACTACCGCACCGCGGCCAAGATCGTGGACGCCGATGGAGTCAAGATCGTGTTCCGCGACGCGCCGCATGTCTTCGGCCTGCCCATCATCTTCAACGTCCTGGCCGTGGGCATCGTGGCCATCATCACCCTCGTCCTGGTGTGGGGCATCCGGGAGAGCGCCCGGTTCAACGCCATCATGGTCGGGATCAAGATCGTCGTCCTGACCTTCTTCATCATCATCGGCTTCTTCTGGGTCAAGCCGGAGAACTGGACGCCCTTCGCCCCCAACGGCTGGGCGGGCATCAGCGCCGGGGCGGCCATCGTCTTTTTCGCCTACATTGGGTTCGACGCCGTGTCCACCGTGGCCGAGGAGACACGGAACCCCAAGCGCGACCTGCCCATCGGGATCATCGGCTCGCTCCTGATCTGCACCGTCTTCTACATCGACGTCTCGGCCGTGTTCACCGGCCTGATTTCCTACCCCGACCTCAAGATGAAGCTGGCCACCGAGCAGGCCGAACCCCTGACCATGGCCCTCCAGCATGCGGCGCCCAACTTGGGCTGGGCGGTGGGCATCGTCGCCTTCGGCTCGGTCATCGCCCACACGGCCGTCCTGCTCATCTTCCAGCTCGGCCAGCCCCGCATCTTCTTCAGCATGTCCCGCGACGGCCTCCTGCCCAAAACTTTCAGCAAGGTCCATCGCCGTTTCCGGACGCCCCACGTGGCCACCATCCTGACCGGGGTGTTCGTGGCATCCTTCGCCGCTGTGGCCAGCATCGACGAGATGGTCGACCTGACCAATATCGGGACGCTGTTCGCCTTCATCCTGGTGTGCGGCGGGATCATCGTCCTGCGCAAGACGGAGCCGGACCGGCCCCGGCCGTTCAGAGTGCCCGGCGGTTGGCTGTGGAGCGGCATCATGTTCGCCGCCCTGTCGGTGGTCGTCATTTTCGTCGTTCCCGCCTCGCTCGTCACCAAGCTGATTATTTTAGCGATCGCAGCCGCGAGCTTCGCCTATTTCCGCAATATTCTCTTCCCCGTATTGGGCATCGGCTCCTGTCTGTACCTGATCTTCTACCTGCCTCCCACGTCCTGGCTGAGGTTCGCCGCTTGGCTCAACTTCGGCTTTCTGATTTACATTGCTTACGGCGCGATCCACAGCCGGCTGATGTCGTCCGACATGAAAAAGCGGAGCCCCGAGCATCTGACCTATACTGCCCGGCTGGGGGCGATCCTCCTGCTCATCGGAAACGCCATGCTGTTCCTGACGCGCTGGTTCGACCTGTACCAATTGGCCCATAAAAAACTGACGAACCTCGGCGGCTGGGAGCGCTTCACCACGGCCTTGGGCGATACGTTTCAGGCGGCCCACTGGACGGAAATGTCCTGGTTCCTTGTCATCCCCCTGGCCCTTAACGCCCTGGTGCTCTGTCCGCTCATCATCCGGCGCGCCCAGCAGGCTTCCGGGACGACCTTGAAGGACAAGGAATCCCGGGCCGCGGCCTCGGTGGCCATGGTGGTCGCCGTCTTGAGCCTGATCTACCTGGCCGTCGTGATCTTCTGACCGGCGGATGGTGTGTCGGCTTTCGGTCGGAACACGAGGAAGCGCTCGCACAGCCATAAAAAAGCGTGCCCCGGAATTGCCTGGAATGGGGAAAGACCCGATGATTCGTGCCGCCCATAGGATCGGAGCGGCTCTCCTCGTCGTCTTATGCGCCTTTGGCTCATGGGCCTGGGGCGGGGCGGGCAGGGGACGGGCTGCCGTGGAGGATGCTTCGTCCTTTGTGATCCGGGACGACCTGGGACGGGACGTCGCCATTCCTGGGAGGGTCGAGAGGATCGTTTCCCTTCAACCCGAAGCCTCGCGCATATTGGCGGCCTTGGGCAGCGTGGACAGGCTCGTCGGCCTCGATTATTTCTTGGCCAAGTACGACCATGTCTTCCGGCTCATCGTTCCCGGCCTGAAGGACATTCCGGTTGTAGCCTATGAGGATGCCAGCGCCAACATGGAGGCGATCATCCGCTTGAATCCGGACGTGATCCTGGCTTCGCCTTCCGACCCTCATGTCCCGGACGCGCTCCAGAGCAAGGTCGGAAAGCCGGTCGTGGCCGTGTCGTCCCTCGGTCATTTCGACAAACTCCTGGAGGAGATCCGGCTGATCGGCCGGGTCGTGGGCCGAAGCTCCCGAGCGGAAGAGCTGATCGCCTATTTCCGGGAGACGCTCGACCTCTTGGACAAGCCCCTGCGCGGCGTTCCCCCGGCCGACCGGCCGCGGGCCTATCTCGCGTTCTGGTCGTCGCTCGTCCGGACGCCGTCCTCCTACGACCCTGTGGCCGCCGCCGGAGGGCGAAATGTCGCCGAAGGCCTGGCTCCCGTCCAGAAGGGCTCGGACACCGTGGTCGTGTCCCTGGAGCGGATCCTGGACTGGAACCCGGACATCATCCTGGTCCACGGCAACTTTGCCCCCCCGGAGCGGGCCGTGACCGTGGACGGCGTCCTCGGCGATACGAGGCTGCGTTCGGTCAAAGCCGTGCGCGACAAGCGCGTGTTCTACACCTTCGGCTTCTGGTACTGGTGGGACCCGGCTCAGGTCCTGGTCGAGACGCTGTATCTGGCCAAGCTCTTCCATCCGACGCTGTTCCAGGGTCTGGACCTTGAACGCGAGGGAAACAGGATCTATAAAAAAGTGTACGGCATCGAGAACGGATATTCCGCCCTGTGCCGGTCGATCCAGTGCGATGAGTGGCTCAAGAACTAGAAAGGACGGATGGCTCCTGGGGCTGGCCTTCGCCTTGCCGGTCGCGGTGTTCATCATTTCTCTGAACATCGGCTCCTATCCCATTTCGCCCCGGACATTGGTCAGAGTCATCCTGTCGGTCTTCGCCCCGTCGAGCTATCCGGACGTGCCAGCGGCTTTGCGCGACATCATCTTTCAAATCCGTCTGCCGCGCCTGCTCCTGGCCGTGGCGGTGGGAGCCAGCCTCTCCGTCTCGGGGGCCAGTCTTCAGGCGCTGTTCAAGAATCCGCTGGTCAACGAGTACATCCTGGGCATTTCCTCGGGCTCGGCCTTCGGCGCGGCGGTCTCCCTCGTGTTCCTCGGCAAGGGCTTTCCGCCCCAGGTCGCGGCCTTCGTCTTCGGAATCGCTGCGGTCGTCGCCGTGCTCATCATCGCCCGAAGCGCAGGGTCCCATATCGTGGCCCTCCTGCTCACGGGCATCATCGTCTCGGCCTTTTTCTCGGCCCTGCTGGCCCTGGTTGAGTTCTTCGCCAGTCCCTACGCCCTCCAGGCCCTGTTTTATTGGCTCATGGGCAACTTGTCCCTGGCCACCTGGAGGGACCTGGCCCTGTCGGTGCCGCTCATGGCCGCGGGCGTCATTCTCCTCGTCCTGCTCCGCTGGCGGCTGAACGTCCTGTCCATGAGCGACCAGGAGGCCAAAGCCCTGGGCGTTTCCGTACGCCGGGAAAAGGTCCTGGTCATTGTGGCCTGCACCCTGGCCACGGCCTCGGCCACGGCCGTGACCGGAATCATCGGCTGGATCGGACTGGTTGTGCCCCACCTCGTCCGGATGGTGGCCGGTGTCGACAACCGCCGGGTCATTCCACTGTCGGCTTCCCTAGGCGCCAGCTTTCTTCTGGCCGCGGACGCCCTGACCCGCAGCCTGGCCTCGTTTGAGATCCCGCTGGGCATTTTCACCAGCCTCATCGGCATTCCCTTCTTTCTCTTCCTGTTGAAAAAATCCCGGAGGATTTGGCTGTGAGCGTCAGCGTGCGGGGACTGTCCTATGCCCGGGGGAATTTTCTTCTGCATATCGACAGCCTGGAGTTCGAGTCCGGCCGGCTGACCTCCATCGTCGGGCCGAACGGCGCGGGCAAGACGACCCTGCTGATGTGCCTGGGGGGCCTGCTGGCCGTGCCGCGGAATCATATTTTTATCCAGGGCAGGGATCTCGCCTCGCTCAAGGACGCCGAGCGGGCCAGGCTCGTCAGCTCCGTCCCCCAGGAGCACAATCCCATTTTCAACTACTCGGTTTTGGATTTTGTGGTTATGGGCCGGGCCGCCCACCTGTCGCTGTTTTCGCTGCCGTCGGCCGAGGATGTCCGTATGGCGGAAGAGTCCCTGGCCTTTGTCGGCCTCCAATCGTTCGTCTCCCGTCCGTACTTTGAACTGAGCAGCGGCGAGCGGCGCCTCATCCTGATCGCCCGGGCCCTGGCCCAGCGTGCGGACGTCCTGCTCCTCGACGAACCGACATCCTTCCTTGATCCCAAGCACGAGATGGAGATCCTGGAATTGACCAGGAAGCTGGCCGTGGAGCGAGGTCAGACGGTCCTGCTGACCCTTCACAATCTCGACATGGCCGTAAAGTACTCCGACAGCTTGGTGTTCCTGAAGAACGGAGGAGTATTCGCCTCGGGCAAGCCGCAGGATGTTTTAAACGACACCCTTCTTGAATCCGTATACGACGTCAAGATGAGGATCGTCGATTACGAGGGCCGGAAGCTCATCCTCCGCTAGGGAAGCGGCCGGGCGTCCATTCATCAACTAGTCAGCGAATGGCTTGACTTCCAATTAAAAAGTAATTACAGTTATTACATGAAAACGACTGAGCTCAAGGTCTCCCGTATCGGAAACTCCCGAGGGGTCCGGTTGCCTGCAGCGTCGCTGCGGCGTTATCGCATCGGTGCGGCCGTCCTCATGGAGGAGCGGAGCGATGGGATTTTCCTGCGGCCCGTTGGCCCTGTGGTGGAGAAACTCTCATGGGAAGATACCGCCCGCGAGATGGCGGCCGGCCGCGAAGACTGGGGCGAGTGGGACGCGGCGGACGCGGACGGATTGGAAAGCATTCCGTGGGAGACCGGCGGGGCCGGCAGGATAGCGGATAAGAAAGCCCGGTATCGTTCGGTGCGGCAATCGGCCAAGAAATCATGAAGCGCTACGAGATTCGGTGGGTGTCGCTGGACCCGGCCCAGGGCGCGGAAATGGGCAAGAAACGTCCGGCGGTTATCGTTAGTTTGGATGCGCTCAACGAGAAATTGCAGACCGTGACAGTCTGCCCTCTGACCAGCCGGCTGCATCCCTCCTGGCGATCCCGGCTGCAAGTCCGATGCACCCGACAAGAGGCGGAAATCGTGGCGGACCAGATACGAACGATCAGCAAATCTCGGCTGGGGGCCAAGATCGGCGCATTGACGGAAGACGAAGCCTCCGCGCTGAGACGGATCCTCACCGAAATGTACGGCGAGTGACGCGAAGTCCGATTCAAAATCTTGACATCTTTACAATCAGAGTGATATTCTCCATTTAAATTGAGGGGGGGATATTTGCAGACAAGTCAGGAAGTAGTCTTCGTCGCGGAACAAAAAGCCGCTCTTTCATTGGTTATGACCGATCCGAAACTCGTTTCAAAGGCATCATATGTGGCCTCGAAGCGGTATCCAGGTCGTTATATGGATCCATATATGTTTAGTTATCACTCTCAGGGAAAGGGGGAAAATTTGCATGGCAAATGAGGATGACCAAGTAGGCCTATCTCCAACCGTCCTGCAAGTTTTAGAGCAGTTTGCTACCTCCATGCGTGCCGACGTCGGAATCCAGAGCGACGCCATCGACCGGCTTGAAAAGCTTCTGCGAAAAGGCGCAGTGCCCAAGCCGGATGAAATCAACGCGGCCTTGTTCGCTCCTCGCCCGGATGGTGAAACATGATACGGGTCAAAACCATCCACATTGAAGAATTCCGCGGCATCCGTGAACTTACGCTCGACCTCAACACAAAGAATTTCGGGATATGCGGTCCCAACGGCACTGGCAAGAGCGGCGTTGTCGATGCCATTGAGTTCTGTCTTACGGGTGACGTAACGCGCCTATCCGGACAGGGTAGCGCAGGCCTTAACGTTAGAACGCATGCGCCGCACGTTGATCAGCACGACCATCCCGAAAAAGCAAACGTGACCGTCACAGCAGATATTCCGTCATTGGGAAAAGCGATCAAGATTTTCCGCTCGGTAAAGGACCCGCGAAAAGTGAATATCAGCCCTGCCGATTCGGACGTGAAAGACGTCGTTGAAGAGCTGCAAAGGCATCCGGAATTCGCGCTCTCACGCCGGGAGATCGTCAAGTATATCATCACGCCGCCTGGCAGGAGATCCGAGGATGTTCAGACTCTTCTGCGCCTTGAGCATCTTGAGAAGCTGCGCAAATCCCTTACTACCTTCAACAACAAGCGCAAGGACGAAGCGGACGAAGCCGAACGAAATCGCCGACAGGCCGAGATCGATCTGAGAAACTCCCTGAAAATCGATAAGCTGGATCGTGCGCTCGTACTCGAAAAGGTCAATGAGAAGCGGGAGGTTCTCGGCCTCCAGGCTCTTACGGAGCTAACAAAAGATACATCCTTCAAAGCCGGCGTAGTCGCGCCGAAGGACGCCGCTGAGAAACCGGCGTTGCGTAAGGCCATTGCATTGGCCGACCTCTCCGCGCTTCAAGCAGCAATCAAGGGCGGAGAACCCGCCGTCCTTGTTGAAAACCGACAAGCGGCAAAAGGTGTGTTGGAAAAAATCGGGGATGACGAGCAGGCGCTTATTCTGGCACGGCGGCACGGCTTCATCAAGATTGGCCTTGAGCTTATAACTGAAGACGCCTGCCCCCTTTGCGATAAGCCATGGAAAGCGGAAGAGCTGCGCGAATATTTGCGAAGGAAACTGCTAAGCGCGAAGGAAATCGAGCAGCTTCTGGAGCAGCTCCGGGCCAGCATCAACGTCGTACTTCAATCATTGTCCGAACGCATACACGCGATCGAGCGGGCCATACAATATAGCCAAAGCCTCAAGCTCGGGGCCCGCCAAGACAAAACTAAATCTTACCTGAAGCAACTCAAGGACGCGGAGACGGCCCTGAACGATTTCAATAAGGATCACAGCCGGATCGAGCCCGCCGCGCAAGCCGTCGCAGAGTCGTGGTGGACTCCCAATGCTGAGCAGCAACTCTGCATCGACGAATGCCATGCGACCGTTAAAGCACTACCGGACACGTCAGCCCATGACGAGGCCCGTGACCTGTTGAGCGTCGCGCAGGATCGCTACGAGAAACTCCTGCGAGAAACGAAAACAGCAAGAGACCAGAAATCCCGCAGCGTCGTCGCGCAAAAAGTGCTAGGCCATTACAACAATAGTTGCACTGCGATTCTCGAAGGCATATACGATCAGGTCGCAAAAGATTTCTCTAGATATTATTGTATTATCAATCGCGACGATGAAGAGAAATTTAGCGGTAAGCTTACGTCAGCGCCTGCCAAGTTGAGCTTTGATGTTGATTTCTACGGGCGCGGCCTCTTTCCGCCCGGCGCTTATCATAGCGAAGGCCATCAGGACGGCATGGGTCTGTGCCTTTATCTGGCCTTGATGAAGCACACGCTCGGCGACAAATTCACGTTTGCGGTGCTCGATGACGTGCTCATGTCCGTCGACGCCGGTCATCGGCGCGAGGTCTGTCGCCTGTTAAAATCGGAGTTTCCCAATACGCAGTTCATATTTACGACGCACGACAGGGTGTGGCTCCAATACATGAAAACTGAAGGCCTGATTGTCCGCAGTCAGTCATTCGGGGGATGGACCATCGATGCGGGGCCGCGAGTCTGGGATGACCACGATATCTGGGCGGAAATCCAAAGCGAACTCGACAAAAGCGATGTTGCAAAGGCCGCCTTGCTGTTGCGGCGTTACCTCGAATACACCGCGTTAATCCTCGCAGATAGTCTCCGCGTGCACGTCGAATACAGAGGCGACGGGAATTATGATCTTGGTGACCTCATGCCTCACGTTCTGAAGGAATGGCGGAAAAAGCTGGAGGATGGCGAAAAAGCCGCTATTTACTGGAAACGAGTCGACGAAAAAGCAGCTGTAGCGGCCAAGCGCGCCAAAGCAAAGGAGCTCATCGCAAAAACGAATGCGGAGCAGTGGGCCATAAATCCGTCTATCCATTTCAACGAATGGTCGAATCTCCAGCGCCAGGAGTTTCAAGAAGTTGTGGTCGCCTTCAAAGAACTTCTCGAAAATCTCCGTTGCGAGAACGAGAGCTGCAAGTCTTACCTTTACGTTCTGCCGCGCAAAGGAAAGGCGGAGGAAATGCGCTGCAACTGTGGCAATATTAATATCAACCTCAGGGCAGGTGCCTAGAATGGTTATATATATTCTTGAGAATTCCAGCTATTTCTCAAATCTAATAAATCATTTTTTAGCATTATTGCCGTTTCGGACAATATTGAGTTTTCAAAATAGGAAATAGGCGCTTTAGATTTTTAAGCCAAAGCTAGGAATGATGGGAAAGGAAGGGAATAGCTATTCCCGTAACTGGAATTAGGGGAAAAGTATTTCTAGTACCCTTTTATGCGAATTATGACGCCAGACATCGAGGCAATCGTCCAGCGCACCTTATCCTTCGGGCGGTATCTGTCCTGGGCCGACCTCTTGAACCGTTTGTACGAAGAGGAGCTTGAAAGGACGCCAGCTTCCGAAGAGGATGACCAGGAGCAGGGGCACAAATGGCGCTGCTTAGGCTTGATGTGTTACTGGTATGGCAGCCTTAACGTTGTGGTCGATGCCTACGATGAAATCATGTTGTCGGATCCCGTGGTAGACAGACTCCTGGCGCATCCCAGGGGCTTCCGGAACTTGCTCCGGCGCTACCGGAACGGCGTATTCCACTTTCAGGAGTCTCTGCTGGACAGGCGACTACGTGATCTACTTGAGGAGGGCGCTGCGCACGCCTATTGGGTGCGCGCTCTACACGATGAACTTATTCGCGCCTACACGGAGTATCTTGATCGGCTAGTCGTAACCGAGGAGCAGCGTATGGAGCTGCGCAAGGCCATAGAATCGATGCTTCATTGGTACCCGTACCGATATACGCCCGCGTTTCAATCCCTAGAGCGCGTGATTTCCCATGGCCGCGAAACCCTCGAAAGGCATCGAGACGATGGTTCTACAGAACGAGTGGAGTTACTCCGAGCACTTGAGTCTGCAGAGCTAACCCTGCTTGAAGGTCGCCGTAATTTGGAATCGTTGCGAGCGCAAATACTACGCGAAATAGGGATCGAATAGACCGGCAGCCTAACCGCTCGATGGAGCTGAGGGCGCAGAACGCAATGATGAGGCGCTGCGGCTGAAGCGCGGTCATTGGATAGAATAAATCTTTTATAAGGTAAGCATTCATGCCAAGGCGATAAACCATGTACAAGAAAGATATTGACCAATTTGTAAAGGATTTAAGGGTTACGTTCCTGAGAGATTTCATGATCCCAGCGCAGCCAAAGCCATCACTCTTGTATTCAAATAAAAGTAACCAACTTAGCGTCGATAAATCAGATATTCCAGTTCCAGAACTTGTGCAATTCCTATTAGGATTCATTTTAAAACTGCCAATCTACGGGCCAGAGGAAAAGCTTCGCTGGGAAATACCATTTAATTATAAAGAAATCTCCTGTGCCTTTGCGTTGCAGAAATTCGGTCTTCGCCTTCATATTGCTAGCGCTGAAGGCCAGCAATTAGATGTAAACAAAGTCTCAATGGAAATTATAAAGAAAATCCAAAAGGCTATTCATAGAGTAGAGAAAACCCTTTTGATGCCTTTCGCAGAGCAGCAAATTAGAACCGGTCATGTAACAATTGCCAATCAATATTATGCTTTTATGAATAGGTACATTTATTTCAGAGAAAAGGCGGAGAAAGCTATCAATCAAGAAAAAAGCACCAACACTAAAAATATAGAGGAACTCACACAATCACTTAATGAGATCTTTAGGGCAAAGAATGAGTTGTTCTACAATACGATTGCTATGTTAGATGCATATTTCAGTTTCTTAGAACATCTCTTTGTTCTCGTTATGCCGTTGTATTTAAATAACGTTCGTTTACTCGAATTCATTGGTAGTTTCTGGGCTGACAAATATAAAATGCTTTTCGATATCAGATCAAATCCAAGTGCAAAATCATTTTATGATGACTTGAATACCATTAAAGAGCGGTTCAGAAACTTCTATGCGCATGGCGGTTTTGAAAAAGGTGGTGCTTCTCTCTATATTCATATTCCTAATATTGGGGCAATTCCAGCGCAATTTTCAAAGGTCAAGAATAGTCCGCATTTTGATATTATCCCAATTCGGGAGGACTCTTTTTCAGATATATGCAAAATAATCGATGGTTTTGACAAGTGGCTACGTTCCGAAGACTCTGGTTTGCAACTGGCAATTAGATACGCAGAAAGTGGGCTCGATCTCCCATGTGATAAACAGACCATACAAAAAATCCGGTCTGCTATGACATCGGATGAGTCCCTTGAAGGTTTGATTGAATATTATTCACATATTTGGGAGATGCATACGAACATGGATTATTAGAAAAAGGAGAATAAAAAGGAGAGGGCTACGCAACAAGTTCATGCAGCCGACAAGATATGGCGTTTTTTGCTATAACTTTCAGGATTGCAGCCCTGCGGCTGATGATTAACCCTGGGCAGGGCAAAATAGGAGTTTCTTATGCGGCCAAATAGTGCCAGACATCCTTTTTCCCAGATTGAACAAATCGCCTTCTTCCTTTTTGCATTATAGGCGTTCCGGGCAATATTGGGTTCTCAGAATAGGGAATAGGCCCATCAGATTTTTTGCGCCCTAGCTAGGAGTGATAGAAAAGGGATGGAATAACTATTTTGAAAACAGGAATTAGGGAAAAGTGTGTCTGGCACCTTTTTATGCACGAAAACAACGCAGGTATTCCTGCTTATACTCCCCAGGAAGAAAAGCCCTCGGCTGGCGTCTAATAAACGAGGGACTAATAAAGGGTTTCAGCCTGTTCTTATTAGATTTCTCAAAGGCGGAGGTCATGGATGGGAATCAGAGTTTCCTTATCAATCACGTTCTTTTTTATCGGAGCGTTTGGTTTATCCCTAGCTCAGCAACAGCTGGGTCCGGAAACGATCCGCGCTAAGCTGACACTCAACGAGAATGAACAGGGTTGGCTGGCATGGCACGTTGATTTTGACCAAGACTACGTTCAAAAAATCCTCAAGGAGCGGAAAGTTAAACTCCCTGTCGGGCTTTCAGGGGAGGCAAGAATCGGCGTGAGCCTGGACAAGGATCACGTGGTCTTCATTTTCGAGAAGGTTCAAGGATCACAAGGTGGGGAATCTATCAGAGTGACCGCAGATACCAATCAAAACAACGATGTGTCCGACGAGAAGCCCATCCAATTCATTGCCGACGAGAAAACCGGTAGCGGGGTTGTCCTGTTCAGTATCGAGCGTTTTCTTGGACCTAATAGGACTCAATCCAGATGGCTTCCATATTATTTGTTTCATACGGTTCGCAAAGACAAAGACGGGAAAATTAACGAGAGGTACTGGTTTGGCACCTATTACTGCATGGATGGGACGCTGGATGTGGATGCGCAGAAATATAAGGTACGCTTATGGGATATTACAATGGACGAAAGATACGACCTGAACGATTTGAAGATGGGGATGGCGGTCGCCATTGATCTGAATGGGGATGGAAAATTCAGTGAGAATGAATTTTTCTGGGGGGATCAGTTGATCCCGCTAGCTGGGACTTATTACTTGCCCGAAGGCGTTACCGGGGACGGGTCGGAGATTGTTTTCCGTCGCACCGAACTCCGTCCTTTAAAAATCGGCGACCCAGCCCCGGACTTCCCACTGACCGACAGCCTAGGGAAGGCCTTCCGTCTGAGCGAATATCGCGGCCGTGTTATTCTCTTGGATTTCTGGGCTTCATGGTGCCATTTCTGCATCGAGGGTTTCCCTGCCGTAAACGACTTCGCCAAGAAAGCTGCTCACAAACCGTTTATTGTCATCGGAATCAACGTCGACGACGCGAAGCTCCTCAATAAGGCCCGTCAGGTCATCGAGAAGTACGGACTGACGTGGCGCCAGGTCATGGAAGGAAAGGGAACATCCATTCCTCTTAAGGATGCCTTTGGGCCCAAATCCGAGTTCGGGAGCTCCATTCCCCTCTATATCGTCATCGATGAAAAGGGGATCGTCCGGGCTGGCTCGGCTGAATTCGAGAAAGTCAAAAATATCCTCGACGACTTAGTAAAGTAAATCGCTAAGAGGGCTAATTGGTGCCAGACATCCTTTTTCTAAGATTGAACGAATCGCCTTCCTGCATTTTTGACGTTCCGGAAAATATTGAGTTCTCAGAACAGGGAATACACGCAATGGATTTTGTTCTTCCTAGCTAGGAGTGATAAAAAAGGGATGGAATAACTCCTTTGGTAACCGGAATTAGGGAAAAAGCATCTCTGGCACTTTTTTATGCTTCCGGAAAGTTTTCGGGCCATAACATTTCTTTAGCATCGATTCCTAAAGGATAGCCAAACGAGTAAACATTATACAGTTTTATCGCGCGGAGCTTTTGACGCTCTGATATGTATCGCAGGGGAATAAAATATGGCATCTTTAACTTTTCAATTCTCCGTACCGATCGTCGACTAAACAGGCGTCAAGAAAAGAGGGGGGGTTGATATGAGATTCAAATCAATAAAGACCGATGGCTATACTATTTATGCTGTGAGCGGAGTGAATACAATTTCGTTTGCCATTGATTTCGAAGATGCCGATACGACCGGTTTGTTAGGTTTTGCCGTTGAAAGACACGATCTGGAAAATAGTGAACGATATTTCATGAAAGGTTATAAGGTATTTAAAGAGGTCATTCAACATCCCGATAAAAATACTGAGGTAAGCACATTTGATCATCCCGTGCAAAGTTTCGTTTGGGACGACTTTACTGCCAAACCAAGCAACAGATACGAGTATTTTTTCTATCCTATAAAAGGGAAGGCTAAGAATTTAGACAGAACGGCTAAACCCATTCCAATTACGGTTCAAGCAGAGCCGCTGTACGACAGTAATGATGGACACGATGTTTTCTTTAACAGAGGAGTTGCCAGCAGCCAGGCATTTGCCAAAAGGTTTAAGAATTCCACCCCCGATAAAATTGAAGATCCTGAGGGAAAAGAGAAAGTTCTAGCGTGGTTAAGCAGAGACTTAAAAGATGCGATCATCAAGTTCATTGAGCAGGCAAAACTCGGCGACACACTGTTGGCTTGTTTTTATGAGTTTCGCTACAAACCTGTTGCCCATGCTTTTAAAGCAGCTATGGAAAGAGGTGTGAACGTAAAAATAATCATTGATGCAAAGGTGAATGAGTCTACGGATAAAGATGGCAAATTTCATGAAAGCTTCCCCAGGGAAGACAATCTACGGATCATCAAGGATGCGAAAATTGCTCAGGCCAACATCATAAAACGTGAAGCCAATCAAGATAAAATACAACACAATAAGTTCATCGTTTATCTCAAAGGCAACAGCCAAAAACCTACTTCTGTGTGGACTGGTTCGACCAATATTTCAGAAGGAGGCATTTTTGGACAAACGAACGTAGGTCACTGGGTGAAAAATGAAGCGACCGCAATAGAATTCAAGAAATATTGGGAGATACTCAGCAAAGACCCGGGAGGAGAACCCGGGGATGAGCGGTCTGCAAAGATCAAGAAAAATGATGAATACAAAAAGGAGGTAATGGCCGTACAGGGAGATATAAAGTCGGATCAAATATCAAAAATACCCGTGGGCGTAACTCCAATCTTCAGCCCCCGCCAAGGCCTGGCCATGCTTGAAACTTATGCCGAAATGCTTGACAGTGCAAATGATTATTCAGCCATTACCCTAGCCTTCGGTATTAATGATGTTTTCAAAAAACTCCTGGTCGACAATACAGCCAAAGACCAAATAACTTTTATGCTTTTAGAAAAAAAGGACAAGCCCAATCCAAGAAGCAAAAAACAGTTTACCTATGTTGGGGCGGGAAATAATGTTTATAAAGCTTGGGGCTCTTACCTGAAGGACCCTTTGTATCAATGGACGAAGGAAGTCAATACCAAAATGATAGGCCTTAATCAGCATGTGGCCTACATCCATTCAAAATTTCTTCTTGTGGACCCTCTGGGGAATGACCCCATAGTCGTTACCGGCTCAGCCAACTTCAGCGATGCCTCGACCAGGGATAACGATGAAAACATGATCATTATCCGGGGCAATAAGCGAGTGGCCGATATTTACTTTACTGAATTTAATCGTCTTTTCAATCACTACTATTTCCGTTCGGTATACGAAAGTCAAAATAACGAAGACGAGAAATCAACAGAGAATAATCTATTTCTGTTTCCCACCGATGAATGGCTGGACAAATATAAACAAGGTAAACTCAGATATAAGAGGGTTAAAGTGTTCTGCAAAGTACAGGGTGTTAAGAAGATAGACTGAAGGAATTATTCTTATGATATGCGAGCGACAAGAAACCGCTTGCATTGGCTTGGGAAGATCGAAAGTCGCACAGCGCGAAGAACGAAATTAATACTACCAGTTCTAATAGCCACAATATCTACATCGTCAATAAAGAAATTGACAAGAAATCTCATGATCATTAAGATTTAAACAGCAAAAGGATTCAAGAAAGAAAGTACATACGCCTAATTCTAATTTAGAATAGTTATTGTGGACGTCCTCTATTACATTCAAGAGAACACATATGTGAATCGTGTAAAAGAAAATTTGGCTAAATTAATATGTTTGGCCTTTTTTCTTTTTGGGGTCGGCCAAGCTATGCGGTGGAAAACAAAGGAACTGGCTGGAGGGGAGAAACAAGATGGTAAAAATGCGGGCTCAAGTGCCCATGCGCCGTCGTGAAAGCGTAAAGGATTCTATGTTCATCGTGGAGGACGGATGCATCAACTACCTCTTCCCCTTTTCCTTCCAAGGACACCCGGTGGCACGGGATATCCATGACCATCCACGACAACTAGCTGATCCTCCCACTTACCGCCGACAGGTTGTCCACAGTATCCATCTCTTGTGTAACAAGATTCCAAGTGCTCGCTATGGTATGACTTGGTTGCCGTCGGAAGGGTGGGACTTTGCGCCCTGGAGATTCGCTCCCGGAGAGGAAATAACGCCGCTTGACATCGAAGCGCTAACGGCCGGAGCGTCGCCGAATTCCGCGGGGTATGAAGATCTGGCCGCCCTGGCGGCATCCGATGGGTTCTTTTATCTCTCCGAATACCTTCGCCGGCAGCCTCTGGTTCGCATTCGGCTCTCGGATTCCGTGGCCGTGGTGCCCGAGACCGATTCTACCCCGCTTGTTCCGAAGGTCAACGTTGACCTGACACTTCACTTGGCGCTTGGACAGGGTTGCCTGGTATTTCGTCACGCCATCCGCAACCTCTCTGTTGACGATTTGATCGGCATCCGACTGACGCAATTCCGACGTGGAATGCCCTGCCGATGGATTGAGATAGGGCCTAAGCGCTCTGAACCTCAGGAGCTGCAGGACCTCTATCTATCCTATGGCCGAAGGTTGTTCGGTTCGGCATTTGTTCCCACGTACGACGTGCGACAGTACGCTGCTGTTTTGGAAGTGCGCAAGGTGCGGCAAAGGGACGGTCATTCTATAGAATTTGAACAGATCAAGGAATCCGCTCCCAAATGGTTGTACGGTTTGCTGCACGTTGACGAGCGCTGGAGGGATATAGATACAGGGAAAGCCGCCGAGGCGCTGTCGCAGGCTGTCTCCCACACTGAACGGTACCGCCAGTATTGTCAATCGGTTTCTTTGCTGGTCCTGCATTCGACCGACACGAGATCGCCGCACGCCGGACCGACTACTCACAATACACTGGATCACTACTACTGGAATCTGCGGTCCAACCTGCAACGGACTGTGGCTGACCGATCTTGCGTCATGGAAGCGCTGATGGCGCAGGAAAATCTGCTGGTCTGCTTGTACGAGGACTATCGATCGCTGGTGGGGCCGAAAGCCCCATCCCGTTCCGCTGTGCAACGGCTGAGGAAAGACCTGGTGGTGTCCCGCCAAGAGGCCGACGAATCGTTCAATATTGTTCCTGGTGAGGAATTGCTGACCGGTGTGCGGGGCTTGGCACGATGGCGGCAACGAATCCAGGAAGCCTCATCTATCCTGGAAACGATCCTGGACGACTACCGTAAGTACAACAGCGAGCTCCTGGGGGATCTTGGATCTTCCACTGGTGTCGGCCTGAGCGTGCTATCCATCCTGTTTTCTTTAGGGACGAGGATCACCCTTTGTACCCGGTGGGGGATCACTGTGGGCCTGGGTTTTCTCGCGCTGACCCGGTGGTACAAGCACAAGGATCGCGTCGCCGCGGTGTTGTTGGCAGTATGGATTCTAGTGTCTTTGTTTCTATGGTTGGCGCCTGTGTTGTGGTAATGGGGCAAAGGCTGCGATACCTATCCTGTTTGGGGATGAGAACGGGGTGAAGTAGGGAGAATAAATGTTGGAATTCCTGAAGCGATTTTCTCATCGGCGTGCTGACCGAAAAGTGCATTTGGCTGCTCCGATTATTGCAGCGGCGCTCCTACCGAGTAGCCGCTACACGCTGGGCGAATGGCTGAACGAACAAGGATTGATTGGATGCGGAGTGGAGGTCGGAACGTACAATGGCTGGTATGCCGCCGACCTATTGCATCAATGGCGGGGTGAGAAGCTGTATATGATTGATGCCTGGCGATATTTGGAATACTGGGACGATCCTATGAACGCCCAAAAAGAAGAGCAGGGACGTCGCTTGCTCAATACCTTTGAGAGTGTGTACAAGTTTGGCCGCCGGGCAGTGATGATTCGGGAGATGAGCGAAGATGCGGTCCGGCTGTTCGCAGACGGCTCCCTGGATTTCGTATACATTGATGCTGACCATTCCTATGCCGGTGTTCTTCAGGATATTCTCCGCTGGGCTCCAAAAGTAAAAAAGGGCGGGACATTGGCAGGGCATGATTACCTGGATGGCCCGACCAGTAACGGCGCGGTGAACAGTGTCAAATTGACCGTTGACGAATGGGCGCGCCGAGTGGGGCTGACAGTATCGGTGATTGAGGAACGATCAGGACATGAGCCAAGCTGGCTTGTCCGCCTCTAGCGAATCCGACTGCGAATTGGTCAATGACGTCCGGATGAAGATCGTGGACTACGAAGGCCGGAAACTCATCCTCCGCTAGGGAAAAAGCCCGCCCCAGCCCGGAGGCTGTTGCGCTGCTGACAATAAACTCCGGCCCATCAGACAACTCGGCTTGACTTGACCCTAAAAGGAAATCGCAGCGGACCAGATACGCACGGTCAGCAAATTTCGACTGGGCGCTCGGATCGGTGCGTTGACGGAAGACGAAGCCGCAGCCCTGCGCCGGATCATCACCGAGATGTACGGCGAGTGATGCGCAGCTCTACTCGGGCTATTGTGCAGGATTCAGCCCGGGCGATTTGGTTTTGGGCGCCAGCTTAAGGATTCTCTGAATCAATGGGGGATCATCGGGGAACTGTCCGACCTTGGGCAGGCGAGGCAAAAGCACTGCCCATTGCGGATTCAGGCTGAACGCTTTGCTGAAGAGGGGCAGGCTTTCCTCCACCTTGCCCAGGGAAGCCAGGGTCGTCGCCGTCCAGAAGGCCATCTCCGCGTTATCCGGGACCATGGCCATGGCCGCGGCGTATTCCGCCATGGCCGCCTCGACCTTGCCGGCGGTCAGGAAATCGTCACCGTTGTTCATTCTTTTGTAAGCCTTGTTCAGGCGGACGAGCCTCTTCAGCTCCGCGACCGGGTCCGGATGGTCCTCGACCCGAAGGTCGTAAAGCCTGTCCTTCCACCAGACTCCTGAGCTTGTGCCGCGGACCACCAGGATGGCTGCCGACTGGCGGCCCCGGATATCTCCGCCTTCCGCCTCGGCCGCTTCCAGGGCGGCCAACATCCTGTCCACGAGCTCCCCCGGCGTCGATTCGTAGGCCTTGGCCATGGCTGTCCAGACCGTGTTCTTCAGCATGAGGTTGGCCTGGCAGGCGAAGCCGTCTCCGATGTAATGGCCGGCTTCGGGGATGCAGTTTTTCCCCGTATGAGCGGTCGCGCGGCCCCGGCCGTCGATGACCGCCACCTGACGCACGGATTCGTTCGGGTCGGCTTTAACCAGGCCGGTCAGTGCTTCCTCGGGCGTTTTTCCGGCGCGCATCATCTCCAGAGCCAGGGGGCCGTAGGAGACCTCGACGAACGACTGGGTGGCCACGGCACCCACGCCCGACTCGGCCCAGGGGACGAGTGCGCCCACAGAGAACCAGTGCGACTGGACGGCGACACCCAGCTCGCCCGTGGCCTTGTCGAAGGCGACGATGGAGTAGGTATGAACGGGCCGGGCCGAATCGGCCTGGAGCAGGGGAGCCCACAGAAAGGCTAGGACGGCGATGACTCCAATCCCCATGAAGGATCTCAGCATGTTCGACTCCTTTCCGATGGATTTCACTCGCTGGCCGCCTGACATCCTGGCCATGTTCTTCTAGAGTACATAACATTCTTGCCAGACACAATCCGTCCCTATTGCAAATCCTGCCGAAATCGAGTAGAAAGAATCCATAATTTTTCCAGAGACAGCCTTGTCCATCCGGAGGGATGATCGTTCATTTTTATAGGAAAGGAGCACGGATGAAAAATCTGATTCGCATCGTTTCTCTGACCCTTCTGGCCGCGGCCTTCATCGCTTGCGCTTCGAGGCCCGCGCCCACGCCCGGTATGCTCGATACTTCCGGCTGGGAACTGCTCGGGCGGCGCCAGGTCAATTTCACGGTCGACCATGATGTGGTGGTCGTGTCCGCCGCGCAGGGCAAATTCAATCGTCTGATGATCGTCGTCCGGGACCACGCCCTGGAGATGTTCAACATCAAAGTCACCTTCGGCAGCGGCCAGGATTTCTCGCCCGCGACACAGTTGATCTTCGGCGAAAATTCCCGCAGCCGGATCATCGACCTCCCCGGTCAGCGGCGAATCATTAAGCGGATCGATTTCGCTTACAGGAGCCTGGGCGCCGGGTTTGACCGGGCCGATGTCGAAGTCTGGGGGAGATAGGGCCGCGGGCTGAATGCTCATCTCACCCGGCGCTCGGAAGCGGTCGTCCGCCGTTCCGGCTGAAAACAAGTTCATACGCCCATGGCTCACCTGACGACGAAAACGGCGTACCACCAGCTCGTCAAGAGGCTGAACAAGCATCCCCAGGGCGCTCCGCCGGCGGAGCATCTCTATGAGATCCTCAAGCTCCTCATGAGCGAAAAGGAGGCTTCGCTCGTGGCCCTCGTGCCGATCAAGCCCTTCACCGCTCAGACGGCGGCGCGGGCCTGGAAGACTAGCCTGGCCGAGGCCCGCCGGACCCTCGACGCCCTGGCGAGCCGGGCTCTGCTCATCGACATCGCCGGCCGGAAGAACCGCTATTACGTCCTGCCGCCGCCCATGGCCGGCTTTTTCGAATTCTCCATGATGAGGTTGAGGGGCGACCTCGACCAGAAGGTCCTGGCCCAGCTCTTCTACCAATACATCACCGTCGAGGAGGATTTCATCAAGGCCCTGTTCACCCAGGGCGAGACCCAGCTCGGCCGGGTCTTCGTCAACGAACCGGTCCTGTCAAATGAAAACGCCCTCCATGTCCTCGACTACGAACGGGCCAGCGAGGTCGTCAAGACGGCCTCCCACCGGGGAGTCGGCCTGTGTTATTGCCGCCACAAGATGGGGCACGCCGGCCGGGCCTGCGACGCTCCTCTCGATATCTGCCTGACCTTCAACACCACGGCCGCCTCGCTCATCCGGCACGGCTATGCCCGGTCGGTGGATGTCGCCGAAGGGCTGGCCCTGCTCGACGAGGCCCGCGGCCGGAATCTCGTCCAGTTCGGCGAGAACGTCAGGAGCCGGGTCAGCTTCATCTGCAACTGCTGCGGCTGCTGCTGCGAAGCCATGATCGCCGCCCGCCGGTTCGGCATCCTTCATCCCGTCCACACCACGAATTTCATTCCGGCGGTTGACCTCGAATCGTGCACCGGGTGCGGCGAGTGCGCGGCGGTCTGCCCCGTGGAGGCCATGGCCCTCGTGTCGGCCAACGACCCGCTTCACCCCAAAAAGAAAAGAGCCCGGCTGGACGAAAACGTGTGCCTGGGGTGCGGGGTCTGCGTCCGGGTCTGCAAGACGAAGAGCCTCCGGCTCCGGTCGAGGCCGGCGCGGGTCATCACTCCTCTCAACTCGACCCACAAGGCCGTCCTGATGGCCATCGAGCGGGGAAAGCTCCAGAACCTCATCTTCGACAACCAGGCGCTCCTGAGCCACCGGGCCATGGCGGCGGTCCTGGGGGTGATCCTCAAGCTCCCTCCGCTCAAGCAGGCCTTGGCTTCGAAGCAGATGAAATCCCGCTATCTCGAAACGCTGATCGCCCGGCTGAAGCTATAAAGAGTGGGGTCAGCGGATATAGCCCAGGGCGCGGAGGCTCTCGCGGAGCTCCTTGTCCATGAACACCTCTTGGGATTCGCCCTTTCTTCTCTCGGCGGCCTGCAGGTAGGCT
>Ga0299912_10001007_pt1 | contig 22739 bp, 17 predicted proteins | sample RVTome_2_FD_207667 | JGI IMG/M metagenome (GOLD analysis project Ga0299912, IMG submission 207667) | Soil microbial communities from uranium-contaminated site in the Upper Colorado River Basin, Wyoming, United States - RVT95D214 (version 2) ... | reverse complement strand
CGCCGCAGGAAAAAGAAAAAGCCGGTAGTTTGACTGATGAGCAAATACAAAAAATCGCTGCCGACGCCCGCGTTGACCTCCCTATATTCGCTATTTTCATAAATGGTTATATTTTACATTGCAGGGGGTCTTCGTTTGGTGGAACCTCATCTTGAGCAAAATAGGTCAAATTACTATCGAAATTATAAAAGATTGACATTATCTTATTGACAAGACCTGTGAAATTGTGTATTAAATGATATTTGTCTGACAATTGTCTTGATGACAGCTTTGCTCTTTGAGGGAAAGACTGACCGTGTTGATGTGTTTCGCATTCTTGGTTGGGTCGGGATTGCGGAACTTGATTATAAATGGCTATTTAAGGAGTAGATTGTGGCAGTAAAGTTAAGAATGTTGAGGATGGGCAGACGGAATCGGCCGTTTTTCAGAATCAACGCCATCGAATCTCGCAACCCGCGGGACGGCGTGGTCCTTGAAAAGCTCGGACATTACGACCCCATCGAAAAAGACTTGCAAAAGCAGATTGTTCTGAATCTCGAACGTGTCCAATACTGGCTCGATAAAGGTGCGATACCCAGTGACACCGTCTCGCAAATCCTGCTTCGTCAGGGCATCAAGCACAAATATGCTGAAGAAAGCACCGCTCGTCGCGCAAGGGCCAGGGCCTTAGCCCGTGCAAAAGGAAAGCCCTTCACAGAAGCCGAAAGAATCGCCGCCCAAAAGCAAGCTGAAGCAGCCAAAGAAAAGGCCAAGGCAGAAGAAAAAACTAAAGCCGAACCAAAAGAAGAAAAAGCTAAACCTGAAGCCCAGGCAAAAGCTGAACCAGAAGTAGTCGAGGAAAAAGCACAAGCTGAGGTAGCCGAACAGAAGACCATGCCCGAACCCGAAGCCAAAGAACAATCACTACCCGAGGAAAAACAACAATAAACACTGGCCTTTTTACTTATATTTGCCCCTAATTCTTTATCAGGAAAATGCGCATTGACATATTAACGTTATTTCCCGAGATGTTTGATTCACCACTGAGTTGCTCTATGTTGAAAAGAGCTCAGGACAAGGGTATTATCGATGTCGTCCTCACCAACATCAGAGACTTCGCCAAGGATAATTACAGAAAAGTTGATGATAAGCCCTATGGTGGAGGCCCAGGTATGGTTATGATGCCCGGGCCGGTTTTTGATTGTTTCGATTTCGTTCAGAAGTTATCGCCGGAGAAAGGCCGTGTCATCCTTCTGACTCCTCAAGGACAAAAATTCAATCAGGCAAAAGCGGCTGAGTTGAGCAGGGAGAATCGCCTTATCTTAATCACAGGAAGATATGAGGGCTTTGATGAGCGAATTCGCACAAAGCTTGGAGCCGAGCAAATCTCCGTCGGCGATTATGTCCTAACCGGCGGCGAATTGGCCGCTATGGTAATTATCGACGCTGTTGTAAGATTGCTGCCGGGTGCTCTCGGAGATGAAGACTCATCCAGGGACGAATCCTTCAGTTCTGGCCTGCTGGAATATCCGCAATATACAAGGCCTGAGGTCTTTCGTGGGATGAAGGTCCCCGACGTCCTCTTAAGCGGAGACCACGCCAGAATCGCCCAATGGCGACATCAGCAAGCCCTCGAAAAAACGAAAAAATACCGCCCGGACCTTTTGCAAAAGGTCGGTGAAAGCACCAATATTGATGAAGGAGATTGAAAAATGAAAGAAAAAGAAAAAGAGCCTCCAGGTACAAGTACCAAGCCCCCCCCAAAAAGTAAACCCGCCATGAGTTTAGTTAAATCACTCGGCCCGGTCCCAAATCTTGAAGAACACGTTAAGCCGGACTGGTGGCGTTTTATATTCAATTCTATATATCTGAAAACCGATGGCGACGTCGTCGATGACCAGCAGATAACCGTAAAGGAAGTCAATACCTTCTCAAAAATCCTGAAGTTATCGCCGCAGGACAGAATTCTCGACCTCTGCTGTGGTCAAGGCAGGGTCGCTCTCGAGCTGGCAAGACAGGGCTTCACTAACGTTGAAGGTCTCGACCGTTCTCGTTACCTCATTCAAAAAGCAAAAACTCTTAGTAGAAAAGAAAATTTAGGCATCAAATTCAGAGAAGGCGATGCAAGAAAACTTCCTTATCAGCCGGACACCTTCGATGTAGTTATGATTCTCGGAAACAGCTTTGGCTATTTTGAGACTCCTCAGGATGACATCAGAGTTCTAAAAGAGGTCTTCAGAGTCCTCAAACCCTGGGGCAGGATTCTCATAGATGCTGCCGATGGTGAATATCTCAAAAGACACTTCCACCCACGCTCCTGGGAATGGATAGATAAGAACTACTTCGTCTGCCGCGAACGCTCTCTTTCCTTGGATAAACAGCGCCTCATCTCCAGAGAAGTTGTCACCCACGCCAAAAAGGGCGTTATTGCCGACCAGTTTTATGGCGAACGTCTTTATGCCCGAAAAACCTTTGAGGAACTGCTCAAAGCTGCCGGCTTCAGCGACATCTCTGTCGATGGACAAATCTTAACAGACTCCCAGCGAAACCAGGACCTCGGTATGATGGAAAAAAGAATAATAGTTACTGCCGTTGTGAGAAAAGATTGGACACCGCTGAAGAAGAAAAATGGACTGACAAACAATATTGTTGTAATCCTCGGCGACCCTACAAAACCGGACCCGTTAAAACCCCTGCGAGTCTTTGACGACGACGATTTTTACACAATTGACCAGTTAAAAGACGCTTTGCGAGAGCTTGACAGATACCAGATTACATATCTAAATGACCACGATACCTTGTATAGTGACCTCGTGAAGCTTAGACCCAAAACTGACCTTGCCTTTAACCTCTGCGACGAGGGCTTTTGTAACGACCCCAGAAAAGAGCTTCACATTCCCTCTACCCTTGAGATGCTCGGTTATCCATACACAGGTGGCGGCCCTCAATGTCTTGCCTTTTGCTACGATAAATCCCTCGTCCGTGGCATCAGTAGAGAAATGCAAATCCCCGTCGCCGAAGGTATCTTTATAAAGCCCGGCGACGATATCTATGAGCTGCCGTTTGAGTTTCCTGTTATTGTCAAGCCGAACTTCGGTGATTCAAGTTTTGGTATCACTCAGCGTAGTGTTGCCAGCACAGTCGAAGAGCTTGTCAATGCTATCTCAGAAATAAGAGAAAAGTTTGGTTATGAAAAACCTATCCTTGTGGAGGAATTCCTCACTGGAAAAGACCTCACATTGGGTATCATCGGCAACCTGCCTGATTCCTATATGGTCTTGCCCATTATTGAGGAAGACTATTCTGCTCTTCCGCCGGAACTGCCCAAGGTCTGCGGTTATGAGGCAAAATGGCTGCCCGATTCACCATACTGGAGCCTGAAATCCGCCCCTGCTAATTTGCCCGACGATATGGAAAAATTTATTATCGAGTGCTGCTTGAAGCTTTTTGAACGCCTCGAATGCAGAGACTACAGCCGTTTCGATTGGAGAGTCGATTCAAAAGGCGAACCAAAAATTCTTGAAGTTAATCCTAATCCAGGCTGGTGTTGGGATGGGCACCTCGCAAAAATGGCAAATGCCGCCGGATTATCTTACCCTGAAATGTTAGGCACCATCCTCCGCTCCGCTGAAGAAAGGTTAGGTGTTCTGCCTGAAAGCAAGAAGGTCGAAAACGTCTTAGTTCGGCCAAATGCTTGATAGTGCTCTATCGCAGTTCAATTGATGATTGTCATTCCCGCGAAGGCGGGAATCCAGGTATTTAGCCCCGCACCGCTCCGGTGCGGGGTGTTGTTTTGTATCTTGAATTTCGATACCTGTCCTTGTGAAACTTTTGCCCGCATAGGCAGGTAAAGGGGATTTGGTATTCTTCATTAGGTTGACTTGTATTTAACTCTTATATGCTGCCATCACAAAAGTTTTCAAAAAACACTTGTCTTAGGTGCAAAAAACAGTTATACTTCCTTTTTGTATCTCGTATGAGATTCGCTTGTTTTCCCGCAAAGCGGGAGTCCTTCACGAGATACGAAGTTTATATGACGCCAAAAAGGGTTTTTTATTATGGCAAAAAAAGTGAAAACTTCTACCAGATCAAAAACAGAATTGCTTAATGCTGTTGAAAGCAATTCCCTTAAGAAAAATATTCCCCGCTTCGATGTTGGAGACACCGTTGATGTCCACTGCACCGTCGGCGAAGGCGACAAAGAGCGTATTCAGGTATTCACGGGCACGGTAATTGCACGCAGGGGCCGTGGCATTAACGAAAACTTTACTGTGCGGCGGATTGTGGCTGGCGAGGGTGTGGAGCGAATCTTCCCCATTCATTCGCCGAGCGTCGTTGATATCAAGCCGGTTAGGAGCGGCAAAACAAGGCGAGCAAAACTCTATTATCTGCGCAAGCGAACTGGTAAAGCCATCCGTCTCACTCACCGCCACAGCGACCATACAGTCTCGAAATAACGAGATAAATAATTTGTTTTTCAATAAACGCAAATTATTGTCCGACCCTAAACACCTTGGCCGATGGGGTGAAAAACGCTGCGAAAAATTCCTGAAAGCAAAAGGCCTCAAAACTCTCACACGCAACTTCTTTTGCAAAACCGGCGAAATCGACCTTGTTATGGTTGCTCCTGATGGAGCTATTGTCTTCGTTGAGGTAAGAACCAGGTCTGATGAAACTTTTGGGCCGCCTGAATCCTCTATTACGCCTGCCAAGAAAAACCGATTGCTCAGAACCGCACGTTATTTTCTTGCCACTAACAACATTGAAAATCGACCCTTTCGTTTTGATGTTGTTGCGATAGTTCTCGGCCAAACCAGCCGACCGAAATTAGAACATTACAAAAACGCCTTTGTCTCGTAGTAAAAATGAAACTGATTGATACACATTGTCATTTGACTTTCGACGATTTGGTTCGAGATATTGATGCTGTTATTGAGCGAGGTATCGCCGCAGGCGTCACCGGCTGGCTCACTGTTGGCACCGATATAGAGGACAGCCGAAAAGCTATCGAATTAACTCAAAGATTCGAAAATTTATATGCCGCCGTCGCAATCCATCCCCACGATGCAAAAATCGTAACTCCCGACACCATCAACGAACTAAAAAACCTTGCCAGCAATCCCAAAGTCGTCGCCATCGGCGAAACCGGCCTCGACTATCATTACAACCATTCGTTACACGAAGACCAGAGGCGCGTCTTTGCTCAGCACCTCGAAATCGCAGCCGACATCAATCTGCCTGTAATTATTCATTGTCGAAAGGCCTTTGATGAAACTATGCAAATCCTGAATAACTACACCAGCCGTGTCAAAAGGGTTGTCTTTCATTGTTTTAGTGGTTCCACCGAGCAGGCAAAGCTTGTTCTTGATAAAGGCTTTTATATCTCTTTCACCGGCGTTGTTACCTTCAAAAACGCCCAGAAGACTCAATGTGCCGCAGAAATCGTGCCCCTCGATAGATTGATGCTGGAGACCGATTGTCCTTATATGTCGCCTGAGCCGATGCGGAAGCAGAAGGTAAACGAACCCGCTCTGCTAATCCACACCGCAAAATTCCTCGCCGACTTGAAACGAATGCCCTTTATTGAATTCGCCTCCGCCGTAACTGCTACCTCCAGAACCTTCTTCGACTTACCTGTTTAGCCCTTGTCCGCCATTCGTGTGGTGGAGTCGCCGGCATTTATCCGCCGAAGTTTTAACGAAAGTGGACGGCGATGCAGTTTTTGGTGTCATTCCTGCGCACGCAGGAATCCACACTTAAAAATTCGTAATTCCCTGGTCGATATTGTCTATTTGATTTGATTACTCATTCCCTCATCTACTCATTCACACATAAACGCATTGTTTTGAACATTCGAATCTTGACTGTCGTCAGACAAGTTTGTTTCGTATTCTTGCCTCGGCGTAGCTATGGGCGAAGCCGGGTAGTGCTTAGAATTTAGGATTTTTTTCTTCTCGTCCCTCCTCCATCGTCCATCGTCTGTCACCCATTATCTGTTATCCGTCCTCCGTCATCTGCCTGCCCTGAGCTTGTCGAAGGGTCATCTGTCCTCTGAACATCGGGTCACGAGCGACGAGTCACGGTTCAGGCACTTTTATGGTCCAAAAATCCTTCCAACTTCCTTGCTCGCACGGGGTGCTGGAGTTTGCGGATTGCCTTGGCCTCGACCTGACGGACACGCTCACGGGTAACCTTGAAGATTCTGCCGACCTCCTCTAATGTATAGGTATAGCCATCGCCGATTCCGTATCTCAGCTTGATAATCTCTCGCTCACGATAAGAAAGTGTCTTCAGAACCAGGTCGATTCTTTCCTTGAGCATTCCCTGCGTAGCCGATGACACCGGCGAAGCCACCTCATCATCTTCGATAAAATCGCCGAAGTAGCTGTCCTCGCCTTCGCCGATTGGCCGGTCGAGACTGATTGGATGCTTCGATATCTTCAGCACCCTGCGGGCCTCTTCCACTTCCATTTCCGCCTCCTCGGCTATTTCCTCAACCGTCGGCTCTCTGCCGAATTTCTGGTGCAGGACCTTGCTGGCGGTCCTCAGCCGGCTCATCGTCTCTATCATATGCACCGGGATACGAATCGTTCGTGCATGGTCGGCTATCGCTCGGGTAATTGCCTGGCGAATCCACCACGTGGCGTATGTGCTGAATTTATATCCTCTGCGGTATTCGTATTTATCTACCGCCCTCATCAGGCCGGTATTGCCTTCCTGTATCAAGTCCAGAAAGCTCAGCCCTCTGCCGCGATATTTCTTGGCGATGGATACCACCAATCGAAGGTTGGCGCTTGAGAGCGTTCGCTTTGCGTTTTCATATTGATTGAAGACCCTTTCCATCGCCCGCAGTCTTTTATCAAGCTGTTTAGGCGTTTCCATAACCAACTCCTGAAGTCCCTCCAATTCCTGCTTCATAGCTTCGATATCTTCTGCGGCAATCTGGTTATTGGGCCCTTGTTCTATATATTGCTGTAGTTGGTGCATCTTCTGGCTGATGCCGTAAAGTTTATTTTTCATTGGTTGAATTCTGCTGGTTCGCAGACTGAGTTCTTCGAGCAAAGTAGCGATTTTTCGTCTGTTTCTGAGTATTCGTATTAATAGCAGCTTTTGTGGTGTGTCGTTTTGTGTCTTTAGCAGCTTCTTAAAAAAGCCCTGGTTGATTTTAAGCAGTTTATCGGCGGTTTCGACGTTCTGTGATATCCGTTTTTTTATAATGTTTTTTACGAGGTATTTCTCGGATGTGATTTTAATAGTTCTATCAAACGACAGAATTCCGTTTTGCACCTGCTGTATTAAATCAATGGCGTTTTTGGCACAGTAATCGGATTGCAGCATTTTTCTTCTGAAAGCCATCCTCGCTATTTCGATTTTCCTGGCGAGGTTGATTTCGTCAATCCTTGTCAGTAGAGGAATCTGACCCATTTGCGTCAAATACATCCGGATCGGATCGTCAATTCGTCGAGATATTTCCTCGCCGACAAGCTCTTTTTCGAGCAGCTCATCCTCTTTTAGCAGCGGGTGCTTTTCCTGCTCATCTTCGTCTAAAGGGGCTTCGGCCTCTTCAAATTCCTCTATAGGAGCTATGGCCGGCTGGGCCTCCACATCATCTTCGTCAAGCAGACTAATGCCTCTTTCGTCAAGTGTTGCCAGGATGCCATCCAGAAAGACCGGGCTAACGGCCTCCTCAGGCAGCTGTTCGTTTATTTCCTTATAAGTGAGGAATCCCTTTTTCTCGCCTTTTTCAATAAACGCTTTTATCAGCTCATCAATGCTTTTGCCTTTTTTGCCTTGCGAAGAGTCCTTATCAGCTTCGATTTTGTCTGCTTTATCTGCGGGATTTTGTTTGTTTGTATCTTTTTCTGCCACGATTAGCGGCCTCCTTTAGAATCAATTTATTATTTATTATTGACTATTTACTATTGATAATTTTTTTACTTCCTACCGATTATTTACTATTATTTATTGCTTGGGTTCATTAGTTGTTATTGCATTTCGTTAAGGGGTTAATATTCGATAGATACACACCAATTCCTTTATGTCATTCCCACGTTGTGGGGATTTTCTTTTGAGGTCCTTTCAGTAACAGTCCGCAGAAAACGGGTCTGGTCCTCTATGGCTTTTATCTCGCTCGTTTGTTTGCGTGCCTGTGATTGCAGCAATGCGTTTACGGCGTCGGTTAAACGAGCTTCGAAATTTCCTTTCTCCTGGCCTGTATGCTGCAATTGTGTAATGCAACTGCTGACTTGCGGCGATTCCGTTTTGGCTAAGATTTCCATCAGCTCAGGTTCGGGGCTGCTTTTTAACGTTTCAAAAAGGATAGCAGCTGTTTGCTTCAATGCCGGGACATCAAAATGGTCAAGAGAAATTTTTTGTTTTACGGTTTCAAAAAGCTTTGGTTCGTTGAGCAGGACCTCCAGAATCTCGCGCTGAGCAGAAGCGGCGAGGCCCTGGCCTAAATCCGCCACACGGATGGCGGATGAATCCGCCGTATGGATGGAAGGTGAATCCGCACCTATAATATTTTGCTTTTGCTCCGAATAGCCGGCCATTTTCTCGGCAGTTTTACTCGCTTTGGAAAGGGCAGCGATTATCGCCTTATTATCGAGGCCGATTATCTTTGAAAGCCGATTAACCAATAAGCCGCCCTCGATGGATTTGAGAGTTCCGGCATAGATGCTGGTGGCTATCGAGTGCAGATACTCATCGATGGCGGCTTTTCGGCCTGCAAATGTGTCGTCGGCGTCGAGCTTTTCCGTCAGGCGGTCCCATTTGAACTGAAGGACATCGACGGCATCGTCTATCAACCGCTGGAATTTCTCTTTGTCGTTGGCCAGAAGAAAATCACAGGGGTCTTTGCCCTGCGGTATGGAAACGAGTTTGATATCTATTTTCAGCGACAGGCAGACATCGAGCGCTCTATTTGCGGCCTCGATGCCCGCAGCGTCATTATCAAAAACGAGGACTACTTTTTTTGCATACCTTCGCAGGATTCGGCCGTGTCCCGTTGTAAAACTGGTGCCAAGTGCGGCGACGACATTGGTGCAGCCGAATTGATTCGCCATTATGCAATCGGTATAACCTTCCACGACAACTGCTGTGCCTGTCGATACAATCTGGTGTCGGGCCTGCTCGAGGCCGAACAGTGAATTGCTCTTGTCAAACAAGACCGTCGCCGGTGAATTTATATATTTTGCGCCCTCACCGCTTAGTGTTCGTCCGCCAAAGCCGATTACTCTGCCGGTGACATCGGTAATAGGGAACATCAGGCGATTTATAAATTTGTCCACCAGACGAACGGCGGATGAATCCTGGTTTTGAGCAGTGATAAGGCCAGCGTGTTCGAGGAGCTTAGCCGGGATATTCTTTGCGAGGGCGTGTCTTAGCAAATCATCGGGGGCATCGACAGCAAGGCCGAGATGCCATTTTTCTATACTTTCTGTTGTCAGCTTTCTTTCGGCGAGGTAATCACGTGCGTATTTGCCTTTTTCGTTATCGTGGAGATTTTTCTGGAAGTATTTAGCGGCCCAGGCATTTAGCTTTGCCAGCTGGTTGGGGTCAATTTCGTCACTCGTGACTCGTGGCTCGTGACTGGTGGGCTTGTGGCGTTCGAGCTTTATACCGGCCCGGTCAGCCAGTCTCTCTATCGCTTGTGGGAAAGTTAGGTTCTCACGCATCTGGACAAACTTGAAGACATCGCCGCCGGCGCCGCAGGCAAAACACTTGAAGATTTGCTTCTGGACATTGACGTTCATACTTGGCCGGTGGTCGTCGTGAAAAGGGCATAATCCGACCATTTCGCGGCCTTTTTTCTTTAGCCCGACGTGCTCGCCAACCACATCAACGATGTCGTTGGCCTGCTGGATTTGATTGACTATTGATTGGTCGAATATTCCGGGCATATACAGGATTTATTATTTTCTATTTATTGTTGCTTTGAGCGTCCCACCTTCCGGTCGGCTTGTCAGGAGTTGCTACATATATATAGACGATAAAGGCAAAAAGTCAAGTTAAGTCAAAAAATAGGCCTATTAGTATCGAAAAAGGGGTTTCTATTCACTGTGGACACTTGGTGAAATGGGACATATCTCGATGCTTGATACTGTGATTCGTTTATCGGACTTTTCACTAACTCTGTGAACCCCTCTGCGTCCTTCGTGATTAAACAAAGTCGGTGTCAATCTGTGTTAACTTGTCCTGAGCGAAGTCGAATGGATCTGTGTCTAATTTCTTCCTTTCTTCGTGACTTTCTGTCTAATCCGGGAAAATTTAAAGATGCAAATTCTCCATGGTATTTCTTCGCTTCTTTGTCGTAGGCCTTCGCCGCCTCAATCTCGTCTTTATAGCATCCAATATATTTTGATGTCCGGTTCGTCATTATTCGCACACACCATTGTTTTTGCATCTTTCCCCAGTATATCCCTTTATATTTTGAGCGAAAATTATTGATTTTTACCTTTCGTCTATTTCGGTTATTCTCCGCGAAAGTTGCTGGCCTCAAATTCGCCTTCCGATTATCCAGACCGTTATGATTGATATGGTCAACGAACTTTCCATCTTCTACTTGTATTATCTGCCGGTGCATTTTAATATACACTCGCTTTTTATCTTTTCCTATGAATGCGACGCGCTCAGCGTAAAATTTGCATCCATGTCCGCTGGCGTGCCATTTATGTGCATTTATCCGCTCATAGTCTTCTGGGTCAACTATGGCGAATTTACCCTTTGTCAGGGGAATCCGCCGAAACGCATATCCGTAGCGGAGCCGGCGATATAAAAGAATAAGCCAGACTAACGGCCCTTCCAGCCGGTCAGGAATTGTGATGGAGAAATTAACTTTAATGCCCCAACTCCTTGTGGTTAGTGAGTGGTTATTGGTGAATGGTGAGTTGCGAGTTCATTTTTCAATCGCCTGCCAATTAACCAATTTTCTAATTAACTAATCTGCTGTCTTCTTTTTCTATCTTCTGCCATCTGTCGTATGGACTTATATGTCCTTCTACAATTGTCCCAACCTGCGCGAAAGTTAGGATACCACGTGGGGTATCCCACTGTGGGTCGAAAATGACTTCCGTGTCATCCCGACCGAGGCGCAGCCGAGCGGAGGGATCTATGTTCCTCTACCATTGGCCGAACTTGCGCGAAAGTGTCGAAAATTGAGGAATTTTTCAGAAGTGAAATTTATGTAAGTGTTTGTAAGGGAAGGAATAAAAAATTTTTTAAAAATTTCGATTTTTGCTTATAACTATCTGCGCTTTTGGTTGAAAATCAACCGAAAATCTTACCTATTTTAACAGCCGACATGGCAATCTCATATTTGTTTAGCCCTGCCATTTATGGCAGGGTTCTTCCTGGCCATTTTATGGTGCAAAGTTTTATTTATTACAAATCCCCAAACGTAAGTATGGGTTTGTTTAGCCGTTGTCGGCACGACAACGCATATGTCATTCCGCACTTGCCTGCCCGCCGCTTGCCCGCCATCTGTGTGGCGGGTTTGTCTGGCGGGATGCGGAATCCAAAATACTTAACCCCTAATTTATTAGGGCTTTTTGTTCCTTTCGCGTCTTTTCCCGCGGGTTATACTTTCCTTCAATAACAACCCCATCCCCTGGGCAGTGAAGTTAATCTTGCTGTTTTTTACCGGAAAGAATATAATGGACCTATATTGCGGACTTTTCCGTTTTCTTTTTGGCTCTCTTGGCTGAGGGATTTAAAGTGGGGAAAAATACTGGCGGGAATTAGTACCGGTGAAAAGATTTCTGTTTCTATATAAGAGCAACAATGCTGAATAATATGGCTATCGACCCAATAACAGGATGGTTCATAAAATGGGTTTGCGGAAAGTTAGCGGATAAAGCGCTTAAGCGTTTAGTTTCCAATAAGGATTTAGCTAAAAAGCTTGATAAAGCAGTTGCTGATTGGGCTAATTCTTTTCCGAAGGAGGATAGATATGTTAATCCTGCTGCTTTATTTCCGGATATTAGTTCCCTAACAGAAAAAGACCGGCCTAAATACTATTCACTTCAGCAGAAACTCACTGAAAATAAATTACCATCGAAGAAAAACTGGCACGAAGTTTTTATGGAAAGCTGGCTTTCTGTTAAGAAAAATTTCAGTGAGCCACAGCCATTTTTTAAATTATCTGAGCAGCAAGCAAGCGAGGAATTGAGAAAACTTGCGCAAGCAACCTACGAGGTTTGTAAACAATATGAACCAATATTTAAATCGCATGTTGTTGATAAACTCGACGATATCGGAGGAGACGTTAAGTATATCCGCAAGCATCTGCCTGATAAAGGCAAAAAACTTGAGGGTGGTAAACAAATCCATAATCTTCCGTATGCTTCGATAGGCAATTTGTTTAAGGGCCGTGACGAGATATTGGACAGTTTGAAGAAGGAGCTTAGCGAGAGTAAGGTGACAGCAATTACGCAGAGTATCCAGGGCCTCGGCGGGATTGGAAAAACTCGGCTGGCGTTAGAGTTCGGCTGGTGGGCCTTGGAAAATAGAAAATATAGGTTTGTATTTTTTGTCAGTTCTGAGAAGCCGGAGATACTTCAGGCATCATTAGCTGGTTTGACTGGGGAAAAAGTTCTTGACCTTGGGGGAGAGAAGGAAGTGGAACAAATTTCCTCTGTTATGCGCTGGCTAAATAGCAATCGAAACTGGCTTATGATAATTGATAATGCTGATAGCGAGGCGGCGGCGGAGGCGGTAGAAGAATTGCTGCCACATCTATTGTCAGGCCGGGTGATAATTACATCGCGTTATACCCGCTGGAGCGGAGCGGTTGTGCCGCAGACGTTGGGGCTTCTTGAACCAAAAAAGGCCAAAGAATTTCTTTTGCAGCGAACAAAAGGCAGGCGGATTGAAACCGACAAAGATGAACAGCTTGCCGAGCAACTGTCAGATAAATTGGGATATCTTCCTCTTGCACTTGAACAGGCAGGAGCTTACATCGCACACAGAAAATGCTCTATGTCCGATTATCTTCAGGAATGGAAGGATGAGCGAGAACGGGTGCTTAAATGGTATAACAAACGCGAAATGCAATATGATGTGTCGGTGGCCGTAACCTGGCAGAGAACTTTCGAGCAGCTCAAACCATCAGCGATAGCGGTCTTGCGAATCTCATCGTTCCTGGCGCCGGAAATGATTCCAATCGATATGTTTGAAAAGGGTGAAGAGATTATAAAGCAGGCGCTGACGCTTCAATGCAAGGAAATGAAAGCAAAAGAAGGTAAGTTTGAATTGAAAGAAACTCTATCGGATTTAGCGGCTTATTCAATGATAACGCGAGAAGAAAAAGGCTTCACTGTTCACCGGATTGTTCAAGAGGTACTCCGGTCACGGATACCAGAAGAATATAGGAAAGTTTGGGTGGAGAAGGCCTTGCGGATTGTCAATGATTACGCCCCGACCGAATCTTTTGATGTTCGAACCTGGCCTGTATGGGATGTCCTTCGGCCTCACGCCGAGCTTATTGCTGAGACTGCCAATAAAGAAAAAATTACCGAGCCGACGGCCAGACTGATGAACGATCTGGGTTTATATTTGAAATACAAGGCTATATATAACAAAGCCGAGCGATGGTACCAACGAGCCTTGAAAATCGATGAGTCCTCCTTCGGCCCGAACCACCCAAACGTTGCCAGAGACCTCAACAATCTGGCGTCATTGCTTCAGGCCACCAACCGCCTCTCCGAGGCCGAGCCGTTGTATCGGCGTGTTGTTAAAATCTTTGAGAAATCGTTAGGAGAAAATCATCCCAATGTTGCTACTGCCCTCAACAATCTGGCGTCATTGCTTCAGGCCACCAGCCGTCTCTCCGAGGCCGAGCCGTTGGTGAGAAGGGCCTTGAAAATCGATGAGGACTCTTTCGGCCCGAACCATCCAAAAGTTGCCATCCGCCTCAACAATCTGGCCCTATTGCTTAAGGCGACCAAACGTTTCACAGAGGCCGAGCCAATGTATCGTCGAGCACTGGAGATATGGGAAAATTCCCTTGGTGAGAATCATCCGAACGTAGCTTCCGCCCTCAACAATCTGGCGGAACTACTTAGAGAAACAGGAAGGTTTGATGAGGCAGAACCGATGTATCGTCGGGCGCTGAAAATCGATGAGCAATCCTTCGGCACGAACCACCCAGACGTTGCCAGAGACCTCAACAATCTGGCGCTATTGCTTCAGGCGACCAACCGTCTCTCTGAGGCCGAGCCGTTGATGAGAAGGGCCTTGAAAATTTTTGAAGACTCTTTAGGCCCCGACCACCCTTCAACGAAAACCGTCCGCAACAACCTCCGGTCCCTAAAGTGAACCTAACTCACAATATAATAGCGTTAAAAGTCTCGTAGTCCTTTCGACTAATCAAAAGGACTATATATTACTTCCCCGCCAATTAACTAATTCTCTAATTCACTTTTCCCTTCACGATGTATGCTAATAATTCGCTTCACGTTTCACAAACTCCGAGTAATCCGCGCAATCCGTGGTTCATATTCGTGCCTTAGCGTCTTAGTGGCATATAAAATTTCCCCGGCCTTTGGCCGAGGGTGTTGGTCAGAGTGCTGAGCTTTTCGATTGTGCATTCGATTCGGTCGCCCGGCTGGAGGAATCTGCCGGTGGCCATAGCGACGCCCGAAGGTGTGCCGGTGGCTATGACGTCAGACGGTTCGAGTGTCATTATATGGCTTAAAAACGATACGATATCGGCCACCGGATAAATCATCTGCGAGGTGTTTGCCTCTTGGCGAACTTCGCCGTTAACGGTAAGCTGCATATCGAGGTTCTGCGCGTCCTTTACTTCATCTTTAGTAAGTAAATAAGGCCCCATCGGGCAAAAGCCGTCAGCCCATTTGCCGCTTAGCCAGTCGTAGAATTCGTCCCACGGCCGTTTGGCTCTGCCGCTTTTAAATGTTACGCTGCGGGCAGATACATCATTGCAAATGGTGTAGCCGGCGACAAAATCGAGGGCATTTTCCGGCGAGACGCATTTGGCCTTTTTGCCGATGACGACCGCAAGCTCAATTTCATAATCTATCTGTTCGCTGTAAGCCGGCCAGGGGATTTCGTCATTCGGGCCTATGACCGCAGTCGTCGGCATAAGAAATGGCCTGGGCACGGTCGTTTGGCGGGGTGAATCCGACAGGCCAAGTGCAAGACCGGCCTCTTTGATGTGCTCCGTGTAGTTGCCGGCAAGGGCGATTACTTTGCCCGGCCGAGGGATTGGGGCAAGCAGACGCACCGACTCGATGGGGGTTAAGATATCGGTTGATTCAGCTAATTTGGCGAGCCGGCTGAGACAATCAGGGCCTTTTGCGAGGACTTCTCTAACGCTGCGAGGCGGATTTGGACCCTGCCAGACCGACGGTATGTCAATCAGGCCAGCGTCAACCAATATTGCACTGGAAATTGACCCCGTTAGAAAAAAGGTCTCGGAGCTTTCTAATGGGGTTGACTCGTTTCTTGTATATGTAACTAATTTCATTTGCTCACCTTTATTGTTTTTACCGTTTTCCGGTAGATTTGTAGTGGTTATGATAGCAAAAATAGCTTGAATTTACAGAAAGAAAAGTTTTTAATGTGAAAAGCAGCAGAGAATGTTGGTTAAATGGTAATGGTTCGACTCCGCTCACCATCCTGAGCAAAGTCGAAGGATTGGTTAAATGGTTAATTCTAACTCACCAATTAACTACTCACCAGTTACCAATCACTAAGTTGTCTTGGCGGCGAAAGTTGAGGACTTTGAAAATGTCTATGAAAGATTTATGGGCGCGAGCAGGAAGCTGGTTCAAAGCCCACAAGATATCCAGGCCTGTGGGAAGTCAGCCGGAGTTAAACGACGAAGGCCTAATCAGTCAGGAAGCGGAATCAGTGGAGTCGGCTGGCGAGCAAACCCAGCAGGCGGGTGCCGAGAGCAACAGCCATATTGTAGTCAAAACGGTTGTTCCGCCAAAGGATAAGCGGGAATCGCTCGAGAAACTACAAGCCGGTTTCGATAAACTCATTGAGCAATTGCAGGGCATTAACGAGCACTTGAATCGTCAGGTTGCTCAGCACGAGGATTTGATGAGCCGGATTGAACAATTACCCAGGCTGCTCGAAAGTTTTCCAGAGGTTGTGGAAAATCAAAAGCAAATAACAGAACAGCTCATTGAGCAGCTAAAAGCGGCTGCTGTTAAAAATCAGCAGTTTATAGATGCTGTCGAAAAGATACCGACCGAAACCGCCAGGCAGACCGATGCACTGGTTGATATAGACCATCAGCTTGCCGCTGCAGCCGATACCGATGTGCAAATGGCCGAGAGCCTCAACAAATTTAACCAGACACTGGACAAATTGAACCAGAGCGCCCTTGGCCAGACCGACTGTATTTCACAGATGAGCCGCACCTTTGCCACGAGCGACAGGTATCTAAAATATATAATCTCCAGGCAGAACAGACGCTTTATGTGGATGTTTTTGATTTCTATTGGGGTGTGTGTGATTGTAGTTTTGATACTGGTTGGTATCGTTATTTATGTGAAGCAGTAATCCGATTTCTCTATTATCCTGTGGTTTTGATTGGCAGTATTTGCGCTCGACGTATGCGCGACAAATAGCTGCAGGTGCGGGAAATATGGATTGTTGACATTTCTTCTGTTTGCTCCGGTGGGCTAAGTATTTTTGAGAATATTCACTTCCTCTTCGACTACGCTCAGAGCTAAAGGCCGCGCTTCGTATAGAATAATGGGGGTTGGCCGGGGTGTTTCACTCGAAATGACTGAATCTCAAATCATATATAAAGGAGCACGAAAATTCCTTAAACCGCGATATTAATACTGATAATGCGGTTTTTACGATATTTTTGTTACAGCGTTTAATTGTGTAGTTTTTTGAGGATGAGGATTTTAAGTATTTCGGGTGTCCTGCATTTATTTATATTAAAGAAACTTCAAAGAATAGTCCGAATAAAAAGTTTAGTGTTTCGAAGATGTTTATGGTGTTTTTAATTTATTAAACTTTTTTAGGAGAGTTAAAGATGCATTTTTTGCAAGAAATGAAAAGGTGGCTTGGTGAGATTACGGAAATCTTTCTACTGTTGCTTGCCCTGGGGATTGTAATTCAGATTCTCTTTGGTGAGGCAGTCCCATTCTTTAGTGGGATTATTCCTAATCTGACCAAATTAATTACGGCTTTGGGCGAGAATGGGCTGGTTGGTCTGATTGCCTTGAGCATCATTCTCTGGTTATTCTACAGAAAGAAAGCCGTCGCATAAATTCTTCTTTGCTGCCCGTCCTCTAAGAATTAACACGGGTTAAAGCTTTTTATATAGTGGGGGCGGTTGAGCAGTCTGTTGCGGTGCAGAGATTGCTTGAAAGAGATGGTCTTTAGCTCAGTAATGTGAGTTCTTCGTCGTGGAACAGCAGTAGAGAAGAGATGTCTGGATAAATAGACGAGGTTGAATCTACGGCGAGCAAGTTTTAATATATAAGGGCGGGATGCACTTGAGCGGTTAATTGCCGCCTGTGATTCTTAATAATACCAGAATACCTAAAAGACAGAGCACAAGCAATGCGGCTCTTAATATGCGCATAAGCTGTGTTTTGGGTTCCACAAATCGCCATAGAAAGGCACATATCACTGCGACAAGCGAGATTCGCAAAACAAAGGATATGAAATCTCTGAACATAGGTTAATTATACCCCATTTTGACGCTGAAAATCAAGGGCAAATTACCTATTTTAACAATAGATAGAGATTAATTGATAGTGCATATATGGTTTATTCTACTTGTATGGATTAGCATTTATTTTTTCTTGGGTGATTTTGATTTTTGGCCGGATTATTCGTCGGCGGGGGAGAAGGGTAAATAAAACTTTTTTGGATGACGGTTAGAAAGAATCACCAGAATAATGGATAAAATCTCTCCCAACTGGAGGATAAAAACTTATCAAAATGGAAATGGTGCTAAATGAACAGCTTTGTTAGAGGTGCTTATCGCCGGTGAAGTAGTATGCTTGTTTGTCGTTTTGGCATTGAGGGGCAACGTTATTTATATGAGGCGAAAAAATTTTTGTTTTTTGCTTGACTGTCGGTAAGCAGGAAAAGATGATTCTTATGAGTTCTTTGAAAAGGGAATAACCTGACTGCAGGTCACAAGGCGTTTTGCTTTGGGATAGCTAAATGGGAACGCGGTTAAAGCCGCGACGGTCGCGCCGCTGTGAGCGCCTGCTCCGATACTAATCGGAAATCCGAGAGGCATTTTATCCACTGTCCCGCACATATTTTTAATACTTTAACATGCTTAAATATGTGCGGGATGGGAAGGAGCTTCGAGGTAAGGTGCGAGTCAGAAAACCTGCCTGTGGTTGGTTTCGCATACTCGTGCTACGTAGCGAAGCTACTTCGCAGAGTAGCATAAGTGTTCTCGCGATTTGGAACACAGTGTAGTGCTTGCGCCCGAATATTCCTGCTTTCATAAAAAGCAGACCAGCTAAAGGGAGTTTGGGTTATCGACAGATAAAGCCGCCGTTTCCTTCGCGGGAACGGCGGCTTTTTTATTGCTCAAGCGCCCTCGCGATAAAGGCAGGATAGTGCGAAAGGAGATGATTTGGCATACAACAAACAGTGTTTGGGATACGGAAGTTAAACTTGAACAACGAATCGGAAACACTTTTAACTGGAGAGAAAAACAATGGCTTCGTGGAGATTGATAAATTTAATTATTGTTTTAATAATAGCTGGTGTATCCGCTGCTGATATAGCTAATTTTGATGATTTGAGTCTTGACCCTGACTCCTACTGGAACGGCTCAGATGGTTCAGGTGGTTTTGCCAGCGGCTCAGCGAATTTTAACAACTTTTACGACCCTATGTGGGGCAGCTGGGGAGGTTTTGCGTATTCCAATATCAAAGACCCCTGCAGCGAGGGCTGGGCTGCACAGTTTAACTGCATAAGCGGTGGTGCTCAAAGCGGTGATAATTATGCTGTTGGGTATATTGATATCTATAATGAGATAACACCAACTATGGTTGTAGATACTGAGCAGGTGTTAGGCGGTGTGTATGTAACCAACAGCAATTTTGCCTACTATTCGATGCTGAATGGGGATATGTTTGCCAAAAAGTTCGGCGGCGAAACTGGCGACGACCCTGATTGGTTTCTTCTGACCATTACGGGCAAGGACGGTAATGGTGTCCAGACAGGGACGGTAGAGTTCTATCTGGCTGACTATCGCTTTGGAGATAACAGCCGCGATTATATCGTCAACACCTGGGAATATGTTAATTTGACTTCGTTTGGTGCAGTAAAGAGTTTGGAATTTTCTCTAAGCTCCAGTGATATTGGACCGTGGGGCATAAACACGCCTTTGTATTTTGTGATGGATACCGTTATTACGCCTTTGGAGCGGGCAGCGCAAAACATCGAGGAGGCGATTGCCAGCAAGAACGATGCGCTGGCAGCAATCGATACGGCAATAGCGAAGGAGCGGGCAGCAATACACGCTCTGAATGCTTTGCTGGTCAGCGGCGAACCGAATGATTTGGAAGCTGCTGACATTTATAAGGCGAAGCTTAAAACCCGTCTGGCGATAATGAGCGAGAGGATATCGAGACGCACACTAATTAGGAGTATTGATAAGCTGGAAGATGTATTAGCGATTCTAACAGGCGAAGGTGAACAGCAAGACCCGTCTGATGATGAAAAACTCAGGGATAAATACGAACGGGAAATGGCAGATATCAATGGCGATGGCGTAATTAACATCTTAGATTTTGCTACATTGAGTCAACATTGGCTGGAAATATTATGAGAGTGGGAAATGAGATTTGCTGCACAAGAATAATTTTGTTAGCGGTGGACTATTCTTAGAGAAGGAAGATAATGTTCGACAAGAGGACACGAATATCATTTCTGGCGATTTGTCTTTGTTTAACAGCTTTTGTTCGTGCCGGGCCTTATTCGCCGCCGGCTGGACAGCCGGGTTCTACTGCTATTCATAAGAATGATGCCAGATTTGTCGGCTGGGCAACGGGCGTTACCGTCGAACGCGGTTACAACGATATCAGCAATCCCGATTTGGGCTACGCTTATTACGGAGATGAAGACAATGCACTTGGGAAAGCTGAGGGTGATTTTTATAGTGTTGTGAGTCTGGGCGACGGTGGGGCAGCTACACTTACTTTTGATTACCCCATAACAAACGGCAACGGCTATGACTTTGCGGTTTTTGAAAACGGCTTTAAATCTGGTTCTAATTATTTTCTGGAACTTGCATTTGTAGAGGTCAGCAGCGATGGGAATAATTTTTTCCGATTCGATTCTGTTTCACTTACACCGACAAACGTCCAGGTCGGCGGTTTCGGAACGCTCGATGCGACAAATCTGAACAATCTCGCAGGCAAATACTCTGTGGGTTACGGCACGCCATTCGACCTCGAAGAGCTGAAGGACGTTAGCCCTCTGCTGGATGTTAATTCTGTTACGCATGTTCGGATTATTGATGTAGTTGGTTTTGTTGAGCCGGCAGATTTTTATGGGGATGGCATCGTCGATTTCCTTGACTATAGCATTTTTGCTGCGGCATATATGAGCGGATCCGACGATGAAAACTGGAATCAAAATTGTGATATTTCCGAGCCGGTGGATAATGTTATTGACATGCTGGATTTCGCACAATTTGGGGCCAAATGGCGGAATGAGAACGCTTATGCCGGCTTTGACTCTCAGGGACACCAGATAAACGACCCCTGGCCTACTGCGTTTGACGTTGGCACAGGTGGTTTTGATCTGGATGCGGTAGGTGTAATTAATAGCTTAAAGTGACCACTTTGTCAGTTTGAGTCGGGGAGACTTGAGAAAAAATCCAATGTCGGCGGAAAACAAAAAAGCATTCACATTAGTTGAGTTACTTGTGGTCATATCGATAATTGGCCTGCTGATGGGTATTTTAATGCCGGCGATATCGGCAGCAAAAGCACAATCTAAAGCTGCTGTTTGCCAAAGTAATATCCGTCAACTTCTGCTGGCAAATAGAGGATATGCTACGGAGAATGATGGTTATTATGTTACTGCTGCGAATGATATATTAGGGAGCTTTGGGGGACTTCATCGCTGGCATGGGGTAAGGGACGAATATGAAGAGCCGTTTGACCCGCTAAAGGGGCCTCTTGCATCATATTTAGCTGACGGAAGCGTGAAGGAATGTCCCCAGAAAGTTAATTTTCGCAAAGGCGACCCGTGGAGCTTTAATTATGAGGACGGCTGTGGGGGATATGGATACAATATGACATATATCGGCTCACGAATGTGGAAACGCTATAATGCTGAAAACTGCAGGATAAGCGCAAAAGATTTTGAGGTCAGGCAACCTGGCCAGACTTTGATGTTTGCAGATACTGCGATGGCCATTTTGGATAACAGCGGTGCTTATTATTTAGAATATTCTTTTGCCGAGCCGCCTTATTTTGTGGACAACGGCCAACCAGCTATCAGTTGGGGATATGCATCGCCGTCTATCCATTTCAGGCATCGTCGCAGAGCGAATATCGGATGGGCTGACGGACATATCGACGCAAGAGAAATGGCAGATTTTGACGGCATTAATGCTTATGGGATTAAATCCTCAGATATGATGTTAGGCTGGTTCGAGCCGATAGATAACAGCCAATTTGATTTGGAATAGAAATAATTTGGTTTATAATTAGCAATGTGGATGCAGGAAAAGTAAAACGAACTGCTGTTTTTGGTTTTCAAAGTTTGAATCAGCTTTTCTGGCCTGCGGTGTGCGTCATCTGCAGGGAGAGTATTTGCGAGAGCGATAGAAGTTTGTGCAAAGACTGCTGGAGCGAGCTTCAGGGCTGTACCGGAGCTGATTATTGTCCGCGATGTGGCCGAGATGTTAGTAGATACGCCATATTGGGAGGTGTTTGTCCCGATTGCCGGGGCAAAGAGTTTCATTTTGACCAGATAGCTCGCAGCGGCGTTTACGCACAGAGCTTGCAGGATATGATACTGGCCTTTAAGAAAGGGCGGACTGAGCTGGATTCAACTTTGGGCTTTTTGGCTAATTCTGCATTGCAGGTCAGCGGCTTTGTAAACGCAATAGAAATTTTCGTTCCGGTGCCGCTGCATTGGTCAAGGCGGGTCGTTCGTGGCTATAATCAATCTTTGATTTTAGCCAGGAAATTAAAGCACTCGACGGCTAAAATCAGCACCGAACTTGTTCGAGTCCGCCGGACGAAATATCAGCCGACAATGGCAAGTGCTACTGCTCGTGCGAGAAATGTAGCGGGAGCTTTCGCTGTTCGCAGAGGTCATAACTTTGCCGGCAGGAAAGTTTGTCTGGTCGATGATATAAAGACAACAGGAGCGACATTGAACGAGTGTGCAAAAATTTTGAAAGAGGCCGGCGCTTCGAAAGTCTTCGCTTTAGTTTTAGCCGTGGCGGGACAAAATATCGGCTAAATGTGTCTCGCAAGAGCAAATGTGAAAGAATGCCTACAGTTTTTCGTATTTTATGATGGCACGGTATAGGCCGTCGATGCGTTTGCCGTCAATGATTAAGGGGGAATATTTTTCGTTCCTCGGCTGAAGTCGAACTTTGTTATTTGGCTCAAAGAAGACACGCTTGAAGGCCGTCTCGTGCGGCTCTGCAAAACGAATGAAGCAATCGTCGCCATTATGCACCTCGGCTGCGGGTGAAAAAATCACGATATCACCCTCTCGGAACTTGGGCTCCATTGAATCGCCGACGACGCGGACAGCAAAGGCGTTGG
>Ga0299912_10001006_pt1 | contig 22745 bp, 19 predicted proteins | sample RVTome_2_FD_207667 | JGI IMG/M metagenome (GOLD analysis project Ga0299912, IMG submission 207667) | Soil microbial communities from uranium-contaminated site in the Upper Colorado River Basin, Wyoming, United States - RVT95D214 (version 2) ... | reverse complement strand
CGTGAATGATTGTCATCGAATTATGCGCATTTTGCATAACTTTAAAAGGCCTTCGGGCAGAGAAACTTTAGCGTACCCACGCTTTGCGCAAGCGCAATGATTGAACACCCGATAATTGGGAGCCCAATGATTGAGGAAACGTCTTCAGGCGTACCCTACAATCAATAGCCGCTGCGTACCGGACCATCCAGCGCGACGCCCTCTTCGAGGAACGACCACAGCAGACGGGCAAAAACTTCCGGAACCAGAACGGTATGGAAATTTTCCATATCCTGAAGCTTATCGCGTATGGCCTGACGCACGCTGGGCACGCCGGTCAGATCGAAAATGATGTCGACCGCCTCGCCTAGCTTTACGATTTCCAGGGCATCGGTATAAACCGGCACGCCATCAGCAGCGAATTTCTTGGCCGCTGGCGAATTGGGGTCCCGCTCCGCCACAGCGACAATCTTAATCGGCTTATTGCCTTCATTAATATGCGCCGCCAATGAAGCGGTGAATTGTTGACCGATGCGGCCCAGCCCCAGCAGTGCAACGTTGATTGTCCCCGACATGTCATTTTCTCCCTGATTTTTACTTTTGATAGCATGAGCCTAAGCACTTCTCCCCATCTTTGAAATAGCGTAAATGAAAATGTCGCATTACGCGCATTTTAAATGCTTTGAGGAAACACCTACCCCTGGGAAACCTTGGTTTAACGCCCCAGCAAGCTTGGCGGGCCGGTAATCTTCGGTTATACCTCGCCCCATGCAAGAACAAGACGTCATCATCATCGGCGCAGGTGCGGCGGGCCTCATGTGCGCCGCGCAAGCGCAAAAGCGCGGACGCCGGGTGCTGGTGCTCGACCACGCAGACAAGGTGGGGGAAAAAATCCGCATTTCCGGCGGCGGTCGCGCCAATTTCACCAATCTTTACGCCTCGCCCGCTGACTATTTATCGGACAATCCGCATTTTTGCGTCTCAGCGCTAAAACGCTTCACTCAGACCGATTTTATTGCCCTGGTAGAAAAACACGCCATCGCCTACCACGAACGCGACCACGGCCAACTGTTTTGCGACGGTTCCGCCCAGCAACTCATTGACATGCTGCTCATCGAGGCCGAAGGCACCACCATGCAAACCGCGACCCACGTCAAAGGCATCACCAAGGATGCACAAGGCTTCACGGTGCAAACGGACAAAGGCTCCTTCAACGCCCCCGCCTTGGTCATCGCCACCGGCGGGCCTTCAATCCCCAAAATCGGCGCCAGCGGGTTCGGCTACTCCATTGCCAAGCAATTCGGCCTCAACGTGATCGAGCCTCGTCCGGGGTTGGTGCCGCTGACGTTCGACCCGGAAACCCTTTTTAAACTCAATGGGTTGGCGGGCGTGGCGTTGGATGTCACCGTATCGCTCGGCAAAGTCAGCTTCAACGAAGCCTTGCTGTTTACCCACCGGGGGCTCAGCGGTCCGGCAATTTTACAGATTTCTTCCTATTGGCGGGCAGGTGATACGCTCACCATCGACTTGCTGCCCGGCGTCGATACTTACGCGCGCCTCAAGGCCGCTAAGGTCGAAACGCCGAAAAAAGAAGTGCGCACCGTGCTGGCCCAATGGCTGCCCAAAAGCTTGGCGCAACGCCTGAGCGCCTGGACGGATTGCGACGGCCGCTTGGCCGAAACGCCTGACAAAACCCTGAGACTCTTGGGCGAACACGTCAATGCCTGGCGCGTGACGCCCAATGGATCGGAAGGCCTGCGCACGGCGGAAGTCATGGTGGGCGGCGTCGATACCCGAGAACTGTCGTCTAAAACCATGGAAACCCTAAAGGTTCCCGACCTATATTTCATCGGCGAAACCGTCGACGTCACCGGACACCTGGGCGGATTCAATTTTCAGTGGGCCTGGGCTTCGGGTCACGCCTGCGGGCAAGCGGTTTAAATGCTTTGATGACAAGATGGCGCAGCACGAACCGTCGCAAGCGTATCGTTTGATATGGCAAGGAATGGACCGCCCGCCGCTACGGCGGCTTCAGCCATGATTTCGGCTTGTTTGCACTTTCCTCGTTCCAAATAAACATTAGCTAAATTGTTGAGAATGATAGGATCTTCTGCATCTTGATTATAAGCATGAACCAACACCCCTTCAGCTTCAGCCAAAGCCCCTTGAGCGATCAAGACATTAGCCGTAGCGATCAACGGGGCCGTTTCATCAGGCCACTGATGGATCGCGGTACGGTAAGCCGTTAAGGCATCATCCAATCGGCCGACCCGTTCAAGCCCAAGCGCAGCCTCAAGCCACTGAGTCACACCAGCGTTTGTCGGCACGGGCCCTTCCGGTTTAGCGACGATGACGCCCCAAAACTCTGCGCGCCGCCATGTATGCTCAAGGGTTTTCATCTCCAGGACCAAACGCTTGGTTTCGCCCGAGCGCAGCACGACGGTCTTAGCCTTCAGATCGTAACCCACCAACACGGCGTAATGCCATTGCGGCATGAGTTCCAAGGACAGGTTTTGCAACAGTAAGACAGGATTTCCTTTGGCGACTTCGCTGAACGCAGCGGCCATGCCGCCAACGGGAATGGCAAGACGACCATGCCGACGGGCGCCCGTTAAAATTTCTGTTTGTAACGTCCCTTGCCGACCTGGCGTATAAATCGACTGCGCAAGCACATCGGGAAGGACATTGACACCGCTATCATTAAGCGCTGTAGCCAAGGCAGCAGGGCCGCAGAAATATTCAGTTTGCGGGAAAAAAGGAACGTCGCCAAGTTCCGCCACAATAGGCAAACCGGGCGGTGGCGATGCCGTAAGATTAGTCGTGATCGGCGTCGCCGCACACCCCGCCAACCCTACAGAAACCGCCACCGCCGCGATTAAACGGACTAATCGCCCCGCCATCATCGCGTTTGCCATTCGGATCAGCCCGGGTTGGCCGAACCCTTATTGGTGAAACCGAACACGTGGGTGAAGCCCAACAAATCGGTAATCAGCAAGACGATAAAGATCAACACGGCAGCACCGATAATGGTCCCAAAACCTTGACCGGCGGGCGAGCTTTGAATTTGATCAGCCAATTTTGCAACTTCAGCATCGCTCAACGCGGCAACACGCTGGGCGGCTTCGTCTGGGTTCACGCCTAAGCTTTCGAACTGAGAACGAACGTCTTCACGGCTCATGAACGCTTCCACGGTGGACCGGGAATCAGCAACGGACTGGCGTTCCAACACCTGTTCGTTCCCAATCACGCTCGCCATTGCCGGAACAATCGGTACAACGGATTGAACAACGGAGGCGATTACCAGAACCGCAACTGACTTTGATTTTATTGTATTGAACATAGCAGCATCCTCCAGATTAATTCATAAGTAATCATGATACATTTATTGATGCCTGTATATTAAATTATATAATTGTAACTTGTTGATTTTTATACATAAATAACCTTATGAGTAATAACCCCTAGTCGTATAATATTTATTTCAATCCCTCTGCGCCTGCATTCAGTAAGGGCAATCCATAAAACTTTATAAAGCCAAAACCTCATCAATGGTCTGGCGAAGGGTTTCAGAGGTAAAGGGCTTGGCCAGTTTCGCCGCCGCACCCAAATGCATGGCAAAATCTAAAAAGTCGGTCTTCCCGCCCTTCATTTCTGCGGTCATGGCGATGATTTTGCTTTGCGGGAAACTTTTGACAAGTTCCTGAACGACTTCCAATCCATCTTTCGTGGGCATGAAAATATCCGTCAGAACCACATCAAACGGAGTGGTTTTGGCCAATACCAACCCCTCCTCGCCACTGGCCGCCAAGACAACATCATGGTCATCTTTCAAGCAGGCGGTCATGAACTTCAGCAAGTCTGAATCGTCATCAATGATGATAATTTTAGCCATTATCTTTCCCCGACGCCCAGAACCCCGATCTCATAAACACATCATCACGACGACGCCCATATTCAATGAAATATTTTTCGCCAAACAAAAACCCCGCCCGGTTGCCCAGGCGGGGCTTTAAATCGTCAATTCAGAGGCCGTTATTTGGCATAAGAATCGCGGATCGCCTTGATGGTGGCGACATAATCGTTGCCCTTAAACACCGCCGAACCCGCCACCAGGCAGGTCGCGCCCGCATCCACCACCGATTTGGCGGTGTCTTTATTGATGCCGCCGTCAACCTGAATATCGATCGGGCGACCGTTGATCATTTCCTTAACCGCGCGGATTTTGCCCAGCGCCGAAGGGATAAACGACTGACCGCCGAAACCGGGGTTGACGCTCATGATCAGCACCATATCCAACTGATCGATGACGTTTTCCAGCACATTTACGGGAGTATGCGGGTTCAACGACACACCGGCCTTTTTGCCCAAGCCCTTGATCACCTGAATGGAACGATCCAGGTGCTTGTCCGCCTCGGCATGAACCACGATCTGATCCGCGCCCGCCTTGGCATAATCTTCCAAGAACGGCTGCGCCGGATCGATCATCAGGTGTACGTCGAAGAACTTTTTGGTCCACGACCGGATGCACTTGATCACCGGCGGCCCGAACGTCAAATTCGGCACAAAATGGCCATCCATCACGTCGATGTGGATCCACTCCGCACCGGCTTCGTCAACGGCTTTGACTTCCTCACCCAAACGCGCGAAATCGGCGGACAGGATGGAGGGAGCGATTTTAACGGTATTGGTCATTAAATTCTCCTGCTGGAGTGGGGCGTCTTGCAGCAACCAAACGTGCAAACAACGGGCTCTGTTTGAAGAGAAGGCCCCCGCCAAAGACGGGGGCCTTCCGGGTGGTTTCAGGATAGGTGCGAGCGGACCTCCCCAGGTTTACTCGTCGCCCAAAACCACCACAATCTGTGATCGCCGCCAATCAGTTACGCCCAACAAGACCGAAATTTCCAGCCCCTGGCGCATAGCGGAACATCTACGTTCTGTTTACGGCGAATTATGGGGTAAGTCAATTGCACTTAGTTCACACAGGCTAGAAAAATCGCCATTTCCCGCCCAATTTTCTACCCAATCCCCTACCCATTTAGCCACCCGTTTGGGGCGCCAACCGATAGCGGCGTTTATTTCGTCAGCGTCAAAAACAACTGCGGCAGTTTTTCGGGCAGGCGTTCGATATTGTCGATCACCGTATACCGTGAGCCGAAAATATCGGACACATACTCATCGGCCTTTGCATCCAAACTAATGCAGTGCGTGTAAATGCCCAGTTGATCCAATTCCTGCACCGCCTTATGGGTGTCGCGGATCAAGTATTGTTCGTCGTCCACGTCGATGTCGGAAGGTTCGCCATCGGTCAAGATCAGCAACAGCTTTTTATCCGCCTTGCGCGCCGCCAACGTCAGCGCGGCGTGGCGTAGCGCCGCCCCCATACGCGTGGAATAGCCCGCTTCCATGGCCGCCAAGCGGCCCTTGACCGTGTCGTTCCAGTCTTCCGAAAAGCCTTTGATGTGCTGATAGCGCACTTCATGGCGGGTATTGGAGGAAAAACCCGCCACAGCGAATTCATCGCCTAAGTGATCGATTGCCCAACCCAGCAGCGTCACCGCCTCTTGGGAAAGCTCCAGCACCGTTTGGCGGCTACCCTCGGGAACATCGTTGACCGACTGCGACAAATCGATCAGCAAGGTCACCGCGATGTCACGCCCGTCGGTGCGATGGCTCATGTTGATGCGTGTATCCGGCGTCGATCCGGCTTTGAAGTCGATCAGCGAGCGGATGGCGACGTCCAAATCCAGTTCCGAGCCTTCTTCTTGGTAGCGCACACGCACGTACTGCTGGGGCTTGAGCATGTCGAGGATCTGCTTCAAACGCTTGGCCAGCGCCGCATGTTTGGTCAAAATGGCGTCGATTTTCGCCGCGTCGCCCTGCGGATGCAGGTTTTCATACAGGCTCACCCAGTCCGGGCGATAGGTTTTGCCCAAGTAGTCCCATTCGGCATAATGGCGCGGCGGCAGACCTTTGCTCTTTTCGTCCTGCTCGGCCTTGGATTTGTCCTGTTCATCGAACATTTCCTCTTCATCGCCGAGTTCATAGAATTTCCACATGTGGCGGTTGTCGTCGCGGTAATCGACGATGGTGTCGGCGAAATAAACATTGGCCGACTGGTCTTCTTGGCGGCGCGTGCGCGCAACGAACAGCAAAGCCAGCGAAGCGATCTCCTGGGTAGAGCTTTCGCCCGCCTCCATCGCTTCATTAAAACGTTTAACAAATTCAAGTATATCTTTGTTTTCATAAGGATGTTCTGGATCCATGATCGCATAGGAAAACATCGCCAAACGATGGCGAATGCAGGATTCAACGGTCGGATCGCAGCCGTCTTCGATGGGCATGGGATGCAACGATTGCAAAATATGGCGTAGCCCCGGATAGATGCGCATGGCCAGGGTATCAACCCGGCAGTCTTCGAACATTTCCGCCGCAATGCGCTGAAAGGGGCTGAAGTTGTCGGCAAAAATGGCCTGCGTCCAACGCCGATGCGCCGCCATATGCGCCAGCACCGCGCGATAGCGGTCCGTGCCCTTAACACGAATGCCGATGCCTGGGTCTTCGTAATCGTCGAACACGTCGGGTACACGCAGACCCAGCTCGTCGAAATACGGCAAAGGCTTGCGCAATTCGTCGAAACCTAAGGAATACGGCACGAATTGGGCCTTTTCCTGCCACATGGCCCGCATATACAGGCCCATCTTGCGCTCGTTATCGGCAAACAAGGTGCCGTGGCGTTCACGCTGCAAAATCGCCTTGGAATCCGCCGATTGCAGAGTGAAATAGTCGATTTGCCGTTCGGGATGGGTCAAATAATGCTTGGCGCCGTATTCGATCCAATTGCGCAAACCTTCGAGCGACAATTGGCTCAACAAAAACGGCATCTGGCCCAGCATTTCCGGCAGGCCGGGGCTGGGAATGGTCTGGTGAAAACCGTGGGTGGAACGCGTGGTGCTTTCCATCATGTCGAACACAATCTTGATATACTGGCAAAACAGCGTTTCTGAACCCAGCCGCCGCGCAGCCTCGCCCAAGGTCTGCAAAAACGGCAAAATGGCCTTGCCGTTGGGGGTGCGCGACATCTTCCACACCGCGTTCGAGACTTTCTCGATCACCGTCTCGCCCAAGCGCTCGGCAATTTCCGGCATTTCTTCCAAAAACACATGGACCGGCTCATAACCGCGCCCGATCATGCAGATCAGCGACGCACCTTCCAGCATCGTCTTCACGCCGTCCTTGGACAAACGCGCCACGGCGTCTTCCATGCAGCCCGCAAACGCGGTGTCCAACTGCTCAAACCCGCACGTAAGCATGGTGCGCAGCTCGTTCAGTTCGTCCTGGCTGAGGGTCATGACGGGGCTCGCTCTCAAAAAGCCTGAATCAGGCGAAAACGGCGTCGATGGAATGTTTCAGCGTGGCCGTGATGTCGGCATCGTCGGTAATCGGCGCCACCAAAGCCATACGGCAGGCCTGATTGGGGTTGATGCCCCGCTTAATCAGCCGCGCGGCGTAAACCAAAAGCCGGGTGGAGATGCCTTCGTCCAGGCCATGTCCCTTTAGGTTCCGCGCGGTTTCGCCGACTTTCACCAGCTTGCTCGCCACATCGGCGTCGCAGCCGGTTTCCCGCGCAATAATGCCCGCTTCGACTTGGCCCGAGGCATAATCGAAGTTCAGCCCCGAAAAGCGCTGCTTGGTGGACTGCTTTAAGTCCTTCATCAGGCTCTGATAACCGGGGTTGTAGCTGATCACCAGTTGGAAATCCTGGTGCGCCTTGACCAATTCGCCCTTTTTATCCAAGGGCAGCGTGCGGCGGTGGTCGGTCAGCGGGTGAATGACCACGGTGGTATCCTGGCGGGCCTCGACCACTTCATCGAGATAACAAATCGCGCCGATGCGTGCGGCGACGGTCAGCGGACCATCCAGCCAACGTGTGCCGTTGGCATCCAGCAGATAACGCCCGACCAGGTCAGAGGCCGTCATGTCTTCGTTGCAAGCCACCGTAATCAGGGGCTTTTTCAGCTTCCACGCCATGTATTCGATGAACCGCGACTTACCGCAGCCGGTCGGTCCCTTGACCATCACGGGCAGACGCTCCGAATAGGCGGCTTCGTATAGCTCCACCTCGTTACCAATCGCTTGATAAAATGGCTCTTCGCTAACCTGATATTGCGAGACGTCAGACATAACTTGGAATCCTTCAAAAAATCAGATTGAAGAAAAAACGGCCGGGAGCAGTCTATCGCCCCCGGCCGCCTTTGCGTTATTCAGGCTGAATACCGGTGTGCTTATTTGTGCACGCCCAGCTTTTCGCGCCAGCCGGGGAACAGCTTGTCGGCATCGTGTTCGAAGCTTTCGAACGCACGCGCGAACTCTTTGTGTTCCTTGGCCCACTGGATCGGGTCCGCACCCGCTTTCCAGCATTCGTAAGCCTGACGCAGCGAGATGGCGCCCGCCGCCGGGCTGTCGATGTGGCCGTATGCGCCACCGCCAGCGGTGTTGATCACGTTGCCATGGCCCAAGTTTTCAAAGAAGCCCGGCAGACGCAAGGCGTTCATGCCGCCCGAAATGATCGGGGTGGTCGGCTTCAGACCCAGCCATTCTTGATGGTAGAAGGGGCCGTCAGCGCTGTCGCGTTCGCACATGTAAGCGATGTTTTTGTCATCAGCGGCGCCTTCCATCTTGCCATAGCCCATGGTGCCGACGTGGATGCCGGAGGCACCTTGCAGACGGCTCATTTTGGCCAGCACAAAAGCGGTGTAGCCGCGCTTGGCGGACGGCGACGTCACGGCGCCGTGTCCGGCACGGTGATAGTGCAGGTACTGGCTGGCAAAGTTGCGACGCGCGGTGGTGATCATGCCTGGGCCGCCGACGTAGCCGTCGACCAAGAAAGCCACCTTGTCGGCATCGGGGCCGAAGGATTCAAGGATGAATTCGCCACGCGCCAGCATTTCGTAGTGGTCATCGGCGGTGATATTGGCCGAGAACAGCTTGGCTTCGCCGGTTTCGTCCATGGCGCGCTTCATGGCGTCATAAACGAGCGGAATGGTTTGACGCATCGGCGAGAACACCTGGTTACCCTGGGGTTCGTCGTTCTTAATGAAGTCGCCGCCCAGCCAGAACTGGTAGGCCGCTTCGGCGAAGGGTTTCGGACGCAGGCCAAGCTTCGGTTTAATGATCGTGCCGGAAATGTAACCGCCGTCAACGACCGGACGGCCCAGAATGCGCCATAGATCGGAAATGTCCTTGGCCGGACCGTCGAACAGACGCAGGTATTTCGGCGGAATGTAGAAGTCGAGCATCTTGGCGTAGGCGATGTCGCCCATGCCCTGGTTGTTGCCGATGGCCAGCGTTAAAAACGACACGATCATGGCGCGACCGTCGGTGATGTTGCGGTCGAACAGATCCACCGGATAGGCGATCTTCATGATTTCTTTGGCTTCGTCGACTTCATAAACGAGTGCATCAACACCCTTAGTGAATTCGTCGGTGGTGGACACTTCGACGTTGGTGCCGGTGGAGCTTTCCGCCGCAAAATGCGCTGCCGCTTCCACATAGCCGTGACCGGCGGCAGGTTTCATCAAGTATGCGCACAGCACATGATTACCGCCGTCGATCAGATCCTTTTCTTTCAGGCTCAAATCCGAATAACGGTTCGTTTGATCTAACAAAGCCATTTAAAAAACTCCCTCAAAGGTGTCGCTTGCAACAAGTTTGCATGCGTTTGTGACATGCTTCGGGCCTTGCATCCGGCCTAAAGCCTTCCTCCATTAAACTTTTTTGGGTGCGCCCAACTCAAGGCCGCTGTCCAAGTGCGAGTACTGTATGAAAAATCGACGCATAAAAAAATTCATTTCTTTTGATGATTTACATAAGATTTTATTATACTGTAATAAAATCATCAGAACCGTTTGATTGCAGAGGGTTAAGCCCTCAATTTCATCCTATAGGAGCCTCCATGCACGTCACCCTAAGGCAGTTGGAAGCATTTGTCGCCGTGGCGAGACACCTGAGCTTCACCCGCGCGGCAGAAGAGTTGAACCTTTCCCAGCCCGCCGTATCCATGCAAATCAAGCAATTAGAGACGCAACTCGAACAACCTCTGTTCGAGCACATGGGTAAAAAACTGTTTCTCACCGAAGCGGGACGCGAAGTGCGCGGGTACGCGCGCCAAGTGCTGCAACAGGTCGACAACATGGAAGCCGGGCTGGCGTCATTAAAGGGGCTGGAACGCGGCACCCTGAGCCTGTCGGTCGCCACCACCGCGCACTACTTTGCCCCCAAACTGCTGTCGATTTTTTATGAACGTTATCCCGGCGTAAACGTCAAATTGGATGTCACCAATCGCGAAACCTTGGTCAGCCAATTGGAAAACAACACCGTGGATATGGTGATCATGGGCCGCCCGCCCGAAGACGTCGATGTCGAGGCGGGAACCTTCATGGAAAATCCCTTGGTGCTAATCGCGCCTGCCGACCATCCGTTCGGGCGGGAACGTTCGATCCAGCTAAAACGCCTGGAAAACGAGGTGTTTTTAGTGCGCGAAAACGGTTCCGGCACACGCAAGGCGATGGAAAAGTTCTTTGCCCAGCATGGCATTCACATGACCACCGGCATGGAAGTCAGCTCTGATGAAGCCATCAAACAAAGCGTTCAGGCGGGTTTAGGCTTAGGCATCATGAGCCGCGACGCCATCCAAAACGAAATCAGCCTCGGTCATTTGATCATGCCCGACGTGCTGCACTTTCCCATCATGCGCCAATGGTACGTCATGCACCGCAAGGGAAAGCGCCTGTCCCCTATCGCCCTGGCCTTTAAAACGTTCCTGTTGAAAGAAGCGGCGCAGATTTTGAAAAAAGACTCTGCCCCCACAACCAAACCCACTCCGCCAGCCGCCCTTGCCCAAACACCGCCAGAGCCCTTGCAGGCCCCGCAGGCCTCGCGCCGCTACGAACCGGCCAAAACCAAGACGGTCCTCATCGGCGCGGACGGTAAACCCATCCCCCCCGCTCCGTCAAAATCCTAATCTCATCTCAAAGTAGCTTTTATATTATAAGAGCAACCTATTGTTCTTGTCTGCACGCCTAGCCCATCCTCCCATTGCAGCAAAGATCGGAATGATGGATACTTAATTCTCGTAATAAAACACCCTGAATGAAAGATTCGCGCGCCGATGACGATTGTTCTCAATATCCCCGGCCTTGGGGGATCCGGCCCCACCCACTGGCAAAGCCATTGGGAAACGCTTTATCCCGAATGCCGACGAGTCGAGCAGTGCAATTGGAACATCCCCGACAAAACCGAGTGGCTGAATGCGTTAGATGCAGCCGTTCGAGCCTGTAATGAGCCGCCCACCCTCGTCGCGCACAGCATGGGCTGCGCCCTGGTGGCGCACTGGGCCTCTCGGCACAAATTTACGCCTATTGCAGCGGCCATAATGGTCGCGCCCGCCGACGTCGACGATCGCGATACCCTTCCCGCCGAAATCATCTCCTTCGGCCCCATGCCCTTGGGCATGCTGCCCTTCCCCACGTTGGTCGTCGCCAGCAGTAACGATCACTATGTCCAATTGAACCGCGCCAAACTCTTCGCCGCAGCGTGGGGTGCGGACTTCGTCAATATCGGCGCCGCAGGACACATCAACGCCGATTCTCACCTCGACACCTGGGATTTCGGTTGGAATTTAGTGCAAGAACTGCAAGATGCAGTTGAAAATGAAAAAACCGCTCTGCAAGCCTGATGCGCCGATTTTAGGGGCCGCCCCCTAGTGCTTTTGCGTGTATTAGGTGCAATCAGCGCCATGGAGCCGTCTCGCCCCCCCAGAAAACAAACAAATCAAAAAAGGGCGGCTTGGATAAGCCGCCCTTTTCGATTGATCGCAACGCCTTAGACTTAGTTGACCTTGGCGTCCAGCTTGCCCGCTTCGTACTGTTCAAACATCACTTCAAGATTAAGCGGTTTAATTTTCGAGGCTTGGCCGGCAGCGCCGAACGCTTCGTAGCGGTTCTTGCAAATGCCGATCATGCCCTTGGTCGCTTCAGCCAGGAACTTGCGCGGATCGAAGTTGGACGGGTTTTCCTTAAGGTGCTTACGCACCGAACCCGTGGACGCCATACGCAGATCAGTGTCGATGTTGACCTTACGCACGCCGGACTTAATGCCTTCAACGATTTCTTCCACCGGAACGCCATAGGTCTGGCCCATGTCCCCGCCGTAATCGTTGATGACCTTCAGCCAGTCCTGCGGCACCGAGCTGGAACCGTGCATAACCAAGTGTACCGACGGAATGCGGGCGTGGATTTCCTTGACGCGATCGATGCGCAAAATGGCCCCAGTCGGCTTTTTGGTGAACTTGTAAGCGCCATGGCTGGTGCCGATGGCGATGGCCAGGGCGTCAACGTTGGTCTTTTTCACAAAGTCCGCAGCCTCGTTCGGATCGGTGAGCATCTGGGCGTGATCGAGCGTACCTTCCGCGCCGATGCCGTCTTCTTCACCCGCCTGACCGGTTTCCAGGGAGCCTAAGCAGCCCAGTTCACCTTCGACCGACACGCCGCACGCATGCGCCATATCGACCACGCGGCGCGTGGTATCGACGTTGTAGTCGTAAGACGATGGGGTCTTGCCGTCGGTCATCAACGAACCGTCCATCATCACGGACGAAAAACCGGACTGGATGGAACGCTGACACACCGCCGGGGACGTGCCGTGGTCTTGGTGCATACACACCGGAATGTGCGGATAGGCTTCGATCGCCGCCAAAATCAGGTGGCGCAGGAAAGCTTCACCGGCGTACTTGCGCGCACCGGCGGAACCTTGAAGGATCACCGGGGAATCCACCGCATTGGCGGCTTCCATGATGGCTTTCACCTGTTCCATGTTGTTGACGTTAAAGGCGGGCAGGCCGTAGCCATTTTCCGCCGCGTGGTCGAGAAGCTGGCGCATAGACACAAGAGCCATAACTCTCTACTCCCTATTTAAAAGTTTCGTTGTTAACAAGGTTGCATGTACCGTTACAGGCGCGCTTTCGCTTGTGCAACCACGTTCTCGGCGGTAATGCCGAAATGCTTGTAAAGTTCCGGTGCCGGAGCCGACGCGCCGAAGCCCGTCATGCCGACGAAACCGCCCTCCGGCCCGATGTACTTATCCCAGCCAAAGCGCATCGCGGCCTCGACACCAACCTTAACGGTGCCTTCGCCGAGCACGCTGGCGCGATAAGCGTCACTCTGCGCGTCGAACAGTTCCCAACACGGCATAGACACGACCGCCGTCGGAATGCCGTCGGCCTGCAACAGGTCGCGGGCCTTCATGGCGATTTCGACTTCGGAACCCGTCGCCATCAGCGTAACTTTACGCTTGCCGTCGGCATCCGCCAACACGTACGCACCTTTCGCCGATAGATTTTCATCCGTATGCGTGGTGCGCAGCGGAGTCAAAGCCTGACGAGTCAGGATCATACCGGTCGGAGTCGTTTCGGACTGCAACGCAACCGCCCAGCATTCCGCCGTTTCCACCATATCGCAAGGGCGCATGGTGTTGAAATTCGGCATGGAACGCAGCATCGCCAGCGTTTCGACCGGCTGGTGGGTCGGGCCGTCTTCGCCCAAACCGATGGAATCGTGGGTCAAAACATATACCACGCGCTTGCCCATCAACGCCGACAGACGAATACCGCCCATCATATAGTTGGCGAACACGGCAAACGTACCGGAGTAAGGAATAAACCCGCCGTGTAGGCTAAGTCCGTTCATCACCGCGCTCATGGCATGCTCGCGTACGCCGTAGTGGATGTAACGTCCAGAGAAATCGGTGTTGAGGATAGACTTGGTGGACGGGGTTTTGGTGTTGACCGAACCGGTCAAGTCCGCCGAGCCGCCGATCATTTCCGGAATGGCTGCTGTCAAAACTTCCAGAACCTTGCCCGATGCCTGACGGGTGGCCAGTTTCGGTTTTTCTTCGGCGGTTTTTTTCTTAAACGCGTTGAGCGCATCTTCCCAACCGGCAGGCAGCTTGCCCGCAGCGGTACGCACGAATTCCGCCTTGGTAGCGGCGTCAAGCTTATTCAGACGGCTTTCCCAGGCTTCGCGGTCGGCGGAGTTCTTGGCCATGGCAGAGCGCCAAGCTTCCAAAACGTTTTGCGGCATCTCAAACGCAGGCGAGTGCCAGCCCAAACCCTCGCGCATGCCTTTGATTTCATCCGCGCCCAATGCTGCGCCATGGACATCATGGCTGCCGGCCTTGGTCGGCGCGCCATAACCGATGGTGGTCTTGCACGCGATCAGGGTCGGTTTGTCCGAAGCGCGGGCTTTGGTGATGGCTTCTTCGATGGCGACCGGATCATGGCCGTCAACTTTGATGGTGTTCCACTGGCTGGCCGCAAAGCGCGCGCACTGGTCATCGGACAGGGTCAGGTTGGTGTTGCCGTCGATACAGATTTCGTTGTCGTCCCACATCACGATCAGCTTGCTCAGCTTCAGGTGGCCGGCCATGGAGATGGCTTCTTGGGAGATGCCTTCCATCAAACAACCGTCACCGGCGATGGTGTAGGTGTAGTGGTTGACGATGTCATTGCCGTAGCGGGCATTGAGCATCTTTTCCGCCAGCGCCATGCCGACGGCGGTGGTGATGCCCTGCCCCAGCGGACCGGTGGTGGTTTCAACGCCGTCCACGTGGCCGTATTCCGGGTGACCGGCGGTCTTAGAACCCATCTGGCGGAAGTTGCGCAAATCGTCCATGGACACATCATCCACGCCCGAAAGATACAGCAACGCATACATCAGCATCGAGCCGTGGCCCGCCGACAGCACGAAGCGATCGCGATCAGCCCATTTGGTGGCCTTCGGATCGAACTTCATGAATTTGGTGTAGAGCACGGTGGCGACATCGGCCATGCCCATAGGCATGCCGGGGTGGCCTGAATTGGCTGCCTGCACCGCGTCCACAGCAAGGAAGCGGATGGCGTTGGCCATTTCGTGATGGGTTGCGGTCATGGGTAGAGCTCCTCCCGGTTTGATCGGTTTTATCCGTTTTTAAACTGCATTATGGCCAAGAGCAGCCTTGACCATATGATAAGTGATTAACAACTCCGACAGCGCCAAGGGGTGGCTCAGCGCCGTATTATTCTTTGCGTCCCGAAACTGCCCCACGTTTTCGCGCAGGTGCTGGGCTTCGGGGATGAGGTTCCACAGCAGGTCTTCAACCGCTTTGGCCCGATCATCCGAAATGTCACCGTGGATATCCAACACATCCACGGGTTTGCCGTCAATATCGCGTGCAAGTTCCAAACGAATACCCTTCTTCGCAACATCCAGCACCGGAGTCAAATCCGGATGGGGCAAGGTCGGACGCAACGTATGACGCACATTCAAATGTGCCCCGGTTTCCAGATTATTACCACCGGGCGGGTAGAACGACACCACCATATCAGCCAAGGTCCGTTGCGGTTGGATAAATTTTTCCAAATCAACGCGACGTCTTTGCACAATTTCCAGCACGCGCTCTTTGGAGTAACCGCGTTCTTGAGTGTCGCGGCGCAACTTCCATTTGATGCGCAGATCCTCATCGGGCTCGAGATAGACCTTCACATCGTAACAATCGCGCATTTTGCGCGTACCATACCCCAATAAGCCTTCGACGATAACGTATTCGCGCGGCTCCACGTATTCGCATTTCCCCCGTTCGCCCTTCACATGATCGTAAACGGGTTTGAGAATAGGCTGCCCCCGGCGCAATAGCTGGATGTGCTGCTCGGCGATATCCAGGTAGTTGGCCTCGGGGTTAAGGGCGGATATCTGCGACTGGGCGCGCTGTTGACGATCCAGTTTATGGTAATCGTCGGTGCAGATGCTCACCACTTTGTCGGGACCAAGAATTTTCGTGATTCCGTCAGCAATGGTGCTTTTGCCTGACGCACTATCGCCGACAATGCCGAGAATGACCGGACGGGTGATACGTTTGAAAGACATACGTCTCAGGTCTCCCCGCGCGGATGCACGAAGAAAGTTGTCTCTTCAACGGCACAGCCGGAAACGGCTAACGACATCACAATTCCTGAAATGGGTTTCCCGCGCACAAACCGACGCCTGTCTCTTTGTCTTTGGGTTCCCTTGCATTATGCCGACTAAAACGATCACACCTCCCCGTGTGCGCGCCTAGACCAGCGGGTCCCAATACGATTTCCAAGCCGAAGCCATCAAACCCTTTGAGGGCTGCAAATCCAACACCCAGGCGGGGGGCCGGACCGTTTCTTTCGGGTAGTCTAACCCCCACCCAAAAGCATGGCTTCAAACGTTACCGCTGGCGTTCAAATAACACGCTACGGCTTGAGCGCGATTTTTGACGTCCAACTTTCCATAAAGATTTTTAAGGTGAAATTTCACGGTATTGAGCGAAATGGTCAAATCGCCCGCGATCTGTTGATTGGTGCGCCCACGGGACAAGGATGCCAACAATTCCTGCTCACGCGCGGTCAAGCCGGAGAACGGATCTGATCCCGAACGCGTCAAGTCCATAAACGGAAACACCATGCGTCCCTCAGCCACCGCCAACACCGTTTCTAAGAGCTGGACGGGTTGATCCGTCTTAGAGCAAAAACCGGCGCCGCCAAAACGCATGACTTGGCGCGGAATATCCGGCGCGCCGTTCCCCGTAAACACGATGATGCGTGGCAAATCTGCATCTTCACGTTTTTGCAACGCTTGCAGCACACCCTGCCCACTCAGATAGGGCATGTTCCAGCCGATGATACCGACGTTGAATTTCAGACGATCCACGGCTTCCAAAAAGCGTTCGCCGTCGGCTGCCGTCGCCACCAAGTTGAACCGTTCGTCTTGATCGAATAAATGGACCATCCCCGACAGAATCAGCGGCGACTTATCCGCCACCACCACGTCGATGAGGCCTTTACTTCTGCCGTCCACACCATGATGGGAGGATTTAGTGGTCACGTGTGAAGAGCCCCTGATTATTTTGCTCACGTTTTTCATGCCCTGTCAGGCTATTTTCGAACATGCCCCGTTCCATCCATCCATACTCCAGCGCGCAATTATGCACCCCAAATGGGTAGGATGAAGCTATACATATCAGCTCTGTGACTCTTTTGTAAAGGCTTCCCTACCCGTAGCACCGCCCGGTACATATAAGTTCTTATGAAATTTGAATTTATATTTGCCTTACCTACACCAACGGCCCCCCTACTCGTCTTAATACATTCTCGCTTTCGGTCTTTGCGATAAGCGTCCCGATTACACATCTATAGTAGGTAAAACTAATATGGAATTGACGACCTGATTGTGGAAGAGAGCGCATAATTCCATAAAAGGTTTATAGTTTATACAGTAACTTGAGTGTGATATTTAGAAGTGAATCGATAAAGTTGGGGGAAGCCAATTTGTCGGTAATGCGTTTAATTAAAACGCAGAGACAATCCATGGGAGGATAACAAATGCACATTAAAACAAGTCTCGCTGTCGGCCTGTTCGCCGTCGCGGTTCTACCGTTCGCACCCACAAGTGCTTCGGCTCAAAACATGAATCCGGAACTGCTCGCCAGCAACTGCGTCGTATGTCACGGTCCGAATGGCGAAAGCGTCAGTCACATCCCCGCCATCAACGCATTAAACGCGAATGAAATCAGTGATCGCATGCGCGAATTTCGTGATGGCAAACGCGCAGCTACCATCATGGATAAGATCGCCAAGGGCTACAATGACGCCCAAATCGATCTCATTGCCGAACACTTCGGCGCGAAATAAGCGGGGAGGACAATCATCATGACCATTAAAAACACGCGCCGCCAATTTCTTAAAGCGACCGCCGCAACCGGCGCCGCCATTAGCGCATTCTCCATCGTCGGCTGCGCAGCCGGCCCCAACGTCGTCGTCATCGGCGGCGGTTTCGGTGGCTCCACCGCTGCCCGCTATGTCAAAAAGTTCGGCCCCAACGTGAATGTCACGCTGATCGAGCCGAAAACGTCTTACGTCACCTGCCCGTTTTCCAATGCGTACCTGGGCGGTTTGGTGGATTTCCAATACATCACCCACACCTATGACGGCCTGGTCGCCGACGGCATCAATGTGGTGCATGACACGGTTAGCGGCATCGACGCCAACACCAAGTCGGTGACGCTCTCAGGCGGCACAGTGCTTAACTACGACCGTCTGATCGTTTCACCGGGCATCGACTTCAAATGGGATGTCCCCGGTTATACGGAAGAAACCAGCGCCAAGATTCCCCATGCGTGGAAAGCCGGCGACCAGACGAAGTTGCTGAAAGCCCAGCTAGAAGCCATGGACGATGGCGGCGTGGTCATCATTTGCCCGCCGAAAGATCCATTCCGCTGCCCTCCTGGACCGTATGAACGCGCTTCCATGATCGCGCACTACCTGAAAACCAATAAGCCAAAATCCAAGGTTTTGATCTTGGACCGCAAGGACAAGTTCTCCAAGCAAGGCTTGTTCGTGGAAGGTTGGGGCAAGGTCTATGGCGGCATGGTCGAATGGGTATCGTCCGCACAAGGCGGTATGGTCGAAGGCATCGACGCGGCCAATATGACCGTGAAGGCGGAATTCGACACCCACAAGGGCGCAGTCATCAACTTCATTCCCAACCAAGTCGCGGGCATGTTGGCGCATTCGGCTGGCCTGACCAACGACAAGGGGTGGTGCCCGGTTAACATCAGCACCTTTGAATCGACCATCATTGCCGGTGTGCATGTGGTCGGCGACGCCTCAATCGCCCCCGGTATGCCCAAGTCGGGTAACGCTGCCAACTCTCAAGCCAAGGCTTGCGCCTGGGCGGTGGTGCAGATGTTGAACGGCGCAGCAAGTGTTGACGCACCGATGACGTCCAACACCTGCTGGTCCTTGATCAGCCCTGATTACGGCATTCACGTGACGGCGGTTTGGCAAGCCAACGAGGCGGAGTTCGTCTCGGTCTCTGGTGGCGTTTCCGGTTCCAACCTGCCCGATGCAACCCGCAAATTGGAAGCTGGATTTGCGCCGGGTTGGTACGACAACATCGTCAAAGATACCTGGAACGTCTAATCCAGCGTCTTAAATGATCGAATATGATTTGGGCGGAACGAAGCCATCAACCTTCGTTCTGCCCAATTCTATTGTCTTTATCACCAACGCTTGATTTTCAGGCCTGAATGATCAAAATTCAAATCGTCGCCCACGCTGGCATGATTATTTTTTCAAATCCAAAGGCTCACACCGCACAATGGCCACTCCCCCACGCGTTCCCGTTCTTAAGCTGGTGATCTGGTGTTTGGTCATCGGACTGGTGTTGGCCATGTTCAATGCGTCACCCGAAGACGTGTACGCCTGGGCAGGCGAAACCGGGCGCGCCATCGTGGATTGGTTCTGGGCATTCGGCCAAAAAATTGGCCCCTATATGCTCATGGGCGCGATGCTGGTACTGCCCATATGGGGCATATCATATCTGTGGCGCATGTTTAAAAGCCGCTAAGGCCGTCAACTTTCATCGCCAATGGCGTCTTCAATCGCCTTGATGGTGGCGGGAATATCAAGCGGCTTAGTCAAATACCCATCAAAGCCCACATCACGCGCATGCTGGATATCCTTCGTCATCGCATTGGCGCTGACGGCGATCACCGGAATGGATGCCGTTTTGGGGTTGAGCCTCAGGGCATGCATGGCATCGATACCATTCATGCCCGGCAGTTGAATATCCATCAAAATAAGCGCCGGAAGCTCAGCTTGCGCCAGGGCGATGCCGACTTCCGCATTCTGCGCGGTCAGAAGCTTTAAGTGATCGTGATGGTCCAAAATCATCTCCATCAACTGAAGATTCGATGGATTGTCTTCGATATACAGCACTTTACGGTCAACCTTAAGCGCCATATCTCGGGTAATCGGTTTAACGCTTTCGGTCGTTCGTTTTACGGACTGTTTGATTTGTTTTTCTGACGCCAAGGGCAGCTCAAACCAGAACAATGCGCCGTTGTCCGGTTTGGATTCAAAACCGATTACACCGTGCATCAACTGCACCAATTCCCGTGTAATGGTCAGGCCGATCCCCGTCCCTTCGATTGTGCTGCCTTCCGCACCGAGCCGATTGAAAGGGGAAAAAACTTTATCCTGCATATGAGCAGGAATGCCGGGACCATTATCCTTGACTTCAAAACGGCACATATCGCCCTTCACTTTACAACGGAGCGATAGCGTGCCGCCGTCATAATTGTACTTGGTGCCGTTGGATAACAGGTTCAGCAATATCTGATGAAGCCGGGTAACGTCGGCGCGCACGAATGTCGTACCCTCTGCAGGAATATCGTATTCGATGTGGATGTGGCGTTTATCGGCCATGGTCCGGGCCATCGCCAGCGCGTCCAAAAGCTGAGTTGTGACATCGACGGTTTCCACTGAAAGCGTCATCTTACCGCTTTCAATTTTCGCCAAATTCAACACCTGGTCAATCAATTCCAAAAGGTGCTTGCCCCCCTTGAGAATTTGCGTGACGGATTTCCTCTGAGTTTCGGACAAGGGGTGTTCGTGATCCAATTCCAAAAGTTGGCCAAAACCCATAACGGCATTAAGCGGAGTGCGCAGCTCGTGACTCATGGAAGACAAAAATTGAGATTTGGCAAGGTTCGCCTGCTCCGCCTCGACCCTAGCCGCATTGATGCGATCTTCAAATTCCTTGCGTTCGGAAATATCGCGCATGATGCCGATGAATTTTCGTTCCCCATCCAATTCCATCGGCGAAACGTTAAGTTCCAACGGAAACTTCATGCCGTTTTTGCGTAACCCGAAAAGATCGCGGGCGCGATTGATGATCCGCGGTGCGTGAAGTTTTGAATGTTCAAGATATTCATCATGCGCGGCCCGCTCTTCCTGCGGCATCAACATGGAAATGTTTTTTCCGATAACCTCCGTCTCGGCATAACCAAAGATCGCTTCGGCGGATGGGTTGAAGGTTTCGATAATGCCTTTGCGCGATAGGGTGATGATACCTTCCGCACTGTTGTTAATGATGCTCTGAAACCGCAACTCGCGCTGTTCAAGTTCGCGCTGCGATTCGTCTTCGAGTTGGCGATAGGCCTGTTGAAGTTCATCCACGAGAACACTGAAGGCAACTGCCAAATCATCAACCTCATCACGATTTTCCGAGGTAAACGTAATATTCTGAGTTTTGGCCTTAGGAAGCTGACCGGCTTCCTGCCTCAGCCGGATCAGCTTGCGTGTCTGCGTCTTCGACAAGAAGAAGCTCCCAAGCAGCGCGATGACAAAGATTGCGCCGCTCATGGCGGCGACATTGGCCAGCAGCTCATCCAAAGGGTCTTGAATGAAGGAATCTTTTGCGGCCAGATGAATGACCAGAGGCTCCCCAACAATACTGGAAGGAAATGACAGGGCTGCATGGGTTATCGGGACGTCATTTCTATGCGCGTAGTGAGAGACAAAGTTCGCAATTTCGCTTTCCGTTTCAAGGTCCAAAGAAGAAAGCCACGGCTCAATGGAAAGGATGCGCCTGATCCCGTCAAACTCCAACCACTCCCTCAAGTTCACCTGAAAAACCAACGCTCCCTCGGCGGTTCCAGTATTACGAAATATTACGGGCTCGGCTAACACCAGGTAAGGGACATTATCGGATAGGACGATGCGGCCGCCGCCCTTGGCCTGCTCCACAATCTCCGCCACCCAAGACACAGGCAGCATAAGATTTTCACCCGATCGGTTGGCGGCGATGATCTTACCCTGAAAATTAGTCATCACCACGGTGATGGAAAAGCCTTCTGACGCAGACAGGCCCGCGATAAAATCACGTAAATAAACATCCCGGCCCAAATCATCGGTAAGCGCAGTGGCGATGATGGCGTTCGACGACAACTCCTTCAAATTTTCAACTAGAGACGAGACGCGCGTTTCCATATCATGGCGAAACGTTTGCGCATGCCCTTCCAGCGCCTGATTGGCCACATTCAACGACATTTCCCGAAGCGCGTTATAAGAAAATGCTGCAGTGATGAGGATGACGACAAGCAACATCGCCGAAGTAGACAACATTATCTTGGCGGCAAAACTCTGCCACCATGATCGGCCATGCCCGTCGGCCGTAAGCTGATGTCTGGGTTGTATCGTCATTGAAAATGCCGTTTACGGTTCGACCGGAACGATGGCGCCGTCAGCTCTATACTTTGCAAAGAAAACCTGTTCCGGCCCCAAGGCTTCATGATTTTTGTCGCTAAAGGGCGGATTGTAGTCCCGAACCAGCCCGTTATGCGGCCCAAGATTTTCCAGCGCATCGCGAATGGTGGCCCGGTCCGTTGACCCAGCAACGTCAATCGCTTTGGCCAAGATATGCATCATATCGTAGGCATGCCCCACCCCGACGGGAGAGGCCAACGCTTCCACGTCATGGATGCCCGCCATTTCCTTAACGGTATTTTTAAACGTCGCGAGCGCCTGCGGACGCGCTTTGGGAAAACTGAACGTCTGCACGAACGTGAAATCGAGTTCCGCCAATGCCGGGCCGCTGGCCTCGACCATGTCGCCACCGGTCACGCCCCAATGCGAAATGATCGGCACGCGCGCAACATCAGGATGATCGCCCAACTGGCGAACGAGAAGCGAGCCTTCAAGATCGTTGGCCACGAACAAAATGGATTGTGCGCCCGCGCTGACTAAAGTTCTATAATGTTGGAGCATGTCCTGTTCGCCCCAATTGTACCAAATCGACCCCACCAGATCACCTTCAGGATATTTCGCCAAAGCAGCATCCAGCGCCTTTTGATTGCTGCGCCCCCAACCG